>OGQZ01002747.1_pt1 | contig 11841 bp, 14 predicted proteins | sample 1553321 | NCBI WGS metagenome assembly OGQZ01 (sample SAMEA2579958, study PRJEB22360) | human gut metagenome | reverse complement strand
CGTTAATGACGGTTTGTACTGTTTTTACTGCCATATCTTTTTCTCCTTTTTCTCTGTTTTTACTCAACAACACAACTAAATTCTGACTTAAAAGATGCACTTGTAACTCAATATGCCGAATTGAATGGTACTGGAAACAACTATTTTTATGTTGATCGTAAACAAGGTTATCGCTTGAGTTCTGCGATATTGCATGTATATGATACTGGTTATATACGTGTTGAAGCAATATCTCAGGAGGTTAACAATGAGAATTGTTATGTGTTATGGACAAATAATAGTTATCCACAAAACAAAAAAATTGGCTGTGATCTTGTATGGATCAAAGAAAACTTCCTATGGAATTAAAATATTTTAATTTGACTTATAGCATATAACTTCACAAGGACATCCTTGATATGCAGAAGGGATTTCTATCAAATATAATTCTTTTCCATACAATGCCATGCCTAATACGTTATAACGCCATTGATCATACTTTTTCACTCTTACAGCTACTGGCACCATGTTATCGGGCCAATTGGCATGAATGATACCTTCTGAGTTATCAGGTGTGGTCATATTGCCTAAAAACTGTATTATGCTTTTTGTATCAGAATTTAGTTGTGCTATTGATATTTAATTTTTCATTTTCTAAAACAAATACATGGCGATCTGCTTCTGAATTTAATTTTTTGCATAAAAATAAAATCTCCTTCCCTTTTAAGCAGATTTAATAGTTTATATATTAGATTGATTATTATTTTTTAAGCTGCATAACGAATATATTCATATTCAATCATATCGTCCGAAGCATCATAGTATGTACTGGCAGTCATATTAATGTCTGCATGGCCTAACAAGATCGCAACATCCTGAAGTGGCATGCCTCGCTTAATCAATTGCGTACATAACGTCCGTCGGAATTTATGCGGATGTGCATATACATTACATGATTTTCCTAAATTTCTTACAATTCGCTCAATTCCGTCTTTTCTTAATTGACCATATGGATACCTCTTAGAAACAAAAAGTGAAATGTTATTATCTTTTCTGGTTTCTAAATATCTATTCAGATAAATCATTGCCTGATCTGATATAAACACTGTTCGCTCTTTATCTCCTTTACCAATGATCCGCACTTTCTTTCGAATAAAATCTATATCGTTTAGCTTTATACTGCTTAATTCTGAGACACGACAACCTGTGGATGCTAACATCTCTATCAACGCCCGATCACGAATATCCGTACATGCTATACGCATACGTTCCATTTCATCAGCTGTAAACGCCTTCTTCTTTTTCTTTGTTACTTTGATTTTCTTAATTTTTCGAGTTGGATCTTTGTCAATGTACTCCTCATCAGCCAACCAACTAAAAAACGAGGATATTGCTGATCGCTTATTGTTTAATGATAAATTCGATATGCCTCTGCTTTGCTTATACGCATATAGAAATCCCCTAATATCGGTTGCATCTATGTCTTTTGCTTCTTTGGCAGTGAAATAATCTACAAACTGTGTTAGATGTAAATTATACTGTTCAATCGTTCTGTTGGATTTATTTTCTACAATCAGCGTTGCAAGGAACGTATCTTTTAGCTTCCTTAAACTGTCATTGTATTCCGTCAATTCCGTCGATTCTTTCTTAATCTGTACATCTCGGAACTCTTCTACCAACACATTTTCAAGATAATCCAGCTCTTTTTTCTTGATTCTATTGCCCATTTTGATTAGCACGTTACTTATAATTCTGTCACGCATAATACTTTCTCCTTTGTGTGTTATGTGTGCATTATACTCTTTTCCGCTGCGGAGGATTCATAGACTTCCGCAGCTAAATTCTGATAAGGAGTGGAAAACTTATTTTGACGACGGAATTAAAATAGTAACAAATAACCAATGTACCATATTTTGCATCAGGAAAAGCAAAAGTTTGATCGGTGGCAACATAAATGATCAAACTTTAATAGACTTACCAAATGGCATCGTCTTTAAAGATGAAATTTTTGCACCTTGTGAAATTCTTGACGGCAGTTGGACCCCTTATGGAAATACTGGGTATGTAAATGGCAGAAACGAGAAAATAACTGTGCGATGCAAAGATAGTGCATCCGCTGGTGTAGTTATTGCTACATTTGTGGTTCCTACTAGTTCTATAAAATTTAACTAAATACGCCGATGCCTATTTGATATTATTACATTGTGATTGCTATTCAATTATAATTATTCAAAGTAACATCCCGGCGGTGCTATTAATACATAATTTCCGTATGCATTTAGATTATTCAATGTAAATCCGTACCGTTCAAGTGAGGTTGTAAGATTAAGGTTCCCCAAATTTATGGGAACTACTTCATCCACATGCCCTTCTGAAAAATGTACACGAATGACAGATAATACTGTCGTTCCATTACTATTTCCAAACAATAGGCACGCCAATTTATCTACTTTTTTAGTAATTTCAGAGCAATTGCTAAAAATAATTTTTGCAGAAGTATCTATTCCGTTGATAATCCATTTCACGTTAGCCTTATCTGTCTTATCAACTTTATCAGAATTTAACTGCGCAATATCCTTCGCATTTGCTTTCATCTGCTTATCAATAATATCCATGTTGTCATTCTGCACCCCAATATCATAAAAATCAGATCCTTCTGGTTTCGTCAATCCATAATTTGTTGTCGTTGTTGCCATCTTACTCTCCTTTCAATACAGTATTTCTAACCTGTTCGTTTGTATATGTGTGTAAATAATCATGTGTAAATCCATGTAATGTATCATGTTGGTTATATCTTAATCCAATATCTATCGTCATATTCAGTGGCACAATCTCTTCTAATAGTTGCTCGAAATCGTTATACATTTGCTTTCTTGTTAACTCTACCAGACATTTTAATTCCATTGTTTCTGGTAAAATTACCAAGGTATAGTTCCCATTGCCTAGCAAATTATCAAGTCTGTTTATAAGATCTTGATTCGTATATGGGCAGTCATCATACCACTTTGTCAGCACTCTGAATTTTCGATCTTCTAAGCTATCTGTATCCTGTGGCTGTATTTTTAAGATTTTTTCGCGCCGTGCAATTCCATATTCTGTAGAAGTTCGGATACAGGTGTCAAGATCTCTGTCTCTTATTTCATTTTCTAATTGCTGTCCAACTTTTTCTTCTGCATCATAGATTGCTTTTATTTCTTCTATATTTTCAATCACAGGAGGAATATTTAGCTGCATGATACCACCCCCTTAACCGGAATAACATTTTCTTTCAACGTAATATTTTCTGTTCCACCATTTAACAATATATTACTTACATCTGTAATTCCTTCTACATTATAGATAGCGTTTTCAACACCTGCTCGTCTCACGATTATAGAATCACTGTTTATCCAATTCTTTCTCAGCGATAGCAGATATTCTTCTACCGCATTTTCGACTTGCGTTTTTAAGCCTTCCGCAGAATATCCAGTATCATATGTAGCAACTGCAGATACATTAACTATATATTCTGTCACAGTTGTGATCGATACAGAATGTCCAATTGGAGCAATCCCAATTCCTTCTCCTGTTTGTTCTATTGGATCAACCTGCATCTGCACGTCATTGATCAGCTTGCTTTCTGCTTTTCTATATTCGTCTGATATAATCACAATTGGTATGATTGTTCCTTTCCGTCGATATGGTTTGACTCCTCCAACACCATCAATTGCGCCTATTCTTTCTTTATAATATGCACGATTTCCACCGAACGCCTGAATGCCAAACGAATCCATGATTCTCATGCGGTAAGATTCCTCGTCTTCCTCGTCTTTTCCTTCTACCAGAAGCTTGGTTAATGCCGCATCTTCCAGACCATCAATATCATCCAAACACATCAGATTCCCTAACCATCCATTCGCTGCGGTTCCTGGATCTTCACATTCCAGTCTGTACTTATGTTCTTCTTCATTGATCACGTCTGTTACAATGTAGTTATAGTCATCTCCTGAAAATTCAGTTCCAATCGGAACTGAAACATTAAATACTCCTTCAAATTCTGCCGCAATAGCTTCTTCTATGTATGTCCTTCTTTCTTGTCCAAACTGTACTAAATGATCAAGATCAGCTGTATCAGCATATTGGTTATCTGTTAATGCTGCAAGTTCTACATACACCTCTTCCAATCTTGCTGCCTGCTTTACACAGGAATGATAAATCAGTGATCCCTCACTTGTATCCAAGCCATCCGGCATATCTTCCATCATACTGTCCATGATATTTTCAAAGGTCATGTCCTCATACATCCGATTCCACCTCCTCACTTCCATAATCCGTTAATAATGTAAATTTAATATGTAGTGTTTCATTTACTTTTTCGATCTCCAAGTTCTCAATTCCATTAACATATGGATTCACTTCGAGACATTCTGTCAGCATCCTGTTTACTTCAGATTTCACATACTCATCAGAATATGTTCCTCCGATCAGATTTACCATTTCATTTCCGTATTCCCATGAATACTGAATATATCTATATCGTACAATCCTAATTGCTAAATATGCCCACACTGCAATAGCTCTTGCGCCTTCCACAATTCTTCCTGTCAATTTTCCAGTAGTGAAATCTATATCAAACTCTCTTGGATAATATTCTTCTTCCTCTTCTTTATTGATAAGTTCTTCTGTCTCTTCTTCAAATGGAAACCTTATGTATTCACCACCTTGCATATAATTATGTATTTATCGTCACTGATCTGGTACACCAGAACCATGTCTCCATCACTAAGGACTAAACCATCTGCTATGTAATAGTCTTCTGGATCAAGCTTTAATTCATTGCATAGCACTTGATCTTGTACCACTCTTGCCATCTGCAATCCTGTGTTATTTCCTTTTTTACCTTGATGCTGCATGATCTTTAACAGCCTCTCATAACTATTCACTAAAGAACTCTCCTTCCTTGTTGCCAGTGTTTCACGTAATATGAATCATTCAGATTACTGACTTTTACACCGCCACTGCTTGAACAGTGCACAAACTTTCCCGATCCAGCATAAATGCCGACATGAGAAGCTCCTGCTTTATATGTTCCTTGAAAAATAACCAAATCGCCTTTTTTCAAATTCTTTTTTTGTACTTTCGTTCCTTTTTGCGATTGTGCTAACGCTGTTCTTCCGATATTTTTACCTGCCGTGGTTCTGAATACATAAGATGTAAAACCAGAGCAATCGGATTTTCCTGACTGTGGAGATGATGCACCGTAGACATATTTTACTTCTCCTATAAAACTTTTTGCTTTCTTTATAACCTTATCTGCTTTTGTATTACTTGCAGATGTTTGCTTGTATCCGGTACCATTTCCTATAATGGCGTATCCTGTACGTTTTCCAAAACGGTTACATTGAGCTTTTGTTTTCATTAGCAGGTCAAAATGGTAGACACCGTTTACAACTTTGATTGCACCGCCGCGATCATTGACTAGATGAACCTTCTTGTCTCTGCTTGTCTTTGTTCCAAGTACCTGTATTTCATTTCCATACTTTATACTAGATGGTGCTGCGCATGTGTATTTGCTTGGGTCCAGTTTCTTTCCCTTGCAATCGTAATAACCGCCCTCCATCTTATTTGATGCCGGATAATATGCTGTAAATAATGCCTTTACTCTTTTCCCATTTAATATACCTGTACTTTTAGTTGCTGAAGCATTTGATTCTGCATCATCTTCTTCTGTTTCCATGATATTCTTAAATGCAAGCTCAAGAGTCATCATATAAGTTCCATTCTCAAATACATGCGAATCATTCTCAATCCAGAACTTTCCACACAATCCAGAATCAACATCATTGATCTTGATTCCATATCCTGCTTTGCATCTGATATCTCCAATAGCTGTCAATGATGCGCTGGTATCCAGACCCAACAATGTATTTTCAGCCTCTTTCTTTCCATTGCCACTATCAACAGTGACGGAATCCTGATATGTTCCATATGCTTTAATCCAATTTTTATTGGAAACTGTTCCAATTCTTTTATTCTTGGAATTGTAAATTGCAACCTTATTTACCATGCTGTCTGTTGACTGCTCGTAGGAGCTCTCTGTGATACCTTCTTTTTGATCTAATGTTACATTTAACATTGATCCCTTCTTTATAACAGATAATTTATCTCCATCCATGATCAGCTGATAACTTGTGCCTGTTTTTTTATACGCTTTAGAATATGCAGCAAGAATCATGTTGTAATATTCCTTGTCTTGGAACAATAGTTTCTTGATTTTCATATTCGTTTTTGCAATACTTTTTGTTTTTATCTTTAAGTCTTTGCAGATTAATTGTGTAATCTGCTCCGGCTTCTTTTTCTTAAATTTATAGGTTCCTTTGCTCCGGATCAGATATAACATATAATCTTGCGCTGTATATGTAATTGTTCCGGCTTCCCCTTTTCTTTCTCTCTTTGTCAGTTTTCCATGGAATAGTTTGTCATTTCCATTATAGAAACATATGAGATCACCCAATTTAATGTCTGGCGTTTTAAAGTGTGTATCTCCTGCTTGATTCACTATACTAAATTCCAGTGATCTGACAGATGAATAAGCACTTCCAGACCAGGTAATTGAACTGACCGTACTGGTAATATCATTTCCCTTCCATTCAACTTTTAAATTTAAACTCATTTCTCGATCACCAACTTTGTGCCTGCATAAATATATCTTCCATTACTGCTTGATCTTCTTTTATGTTTCTTTGCTGCACTTTCGATCACTTTTTTATTTTTTGTATAGATTTTCTTCCAGTTTGAAGAACTTCCTGTTTTCTTTTTTGCGATCTTACGCAACGTATCTCCTTTTTTTACAGTATAAGATGTTGTTTTTACACTTTTACTGCTTCTTTTTTTACTACTGTTCTTCTTTTTTACTTTCTTTCCATTTGACGTTTTCTTTTTTTCTGTCGCATATGTTACCGCAATATATTCTTTCAAATTCAAAGTAAATGCGATATCTCCTGTGCTGTCATCTTTTCCATATTCAAGACTTTCGATCGACACCGTTTTATTAAAATCAACGTCTCCTGTCATAACAAAAGTGGGAGTCACTTTCTCATACTCCCACTTTTTGATTTTATTAATATAGTTTATTGGATTTGTATCAAATCCTTTATATTGGCAAAAGGGATATTCTTGCGCTGGAAAGAAAGAACTTATTTCAATCGTTTCTAAATTTCTGTCTCCAAGAATATTTATTTCGCCTTTCCTGTGTACAGTTTCAGTTGTATTCTGTACAGATGTTCCTATCTTATAGGAAGATGGCAATACCGGAAACCGGATCTTGTCATTTCCATTATTTAACCAAATTTCCCTTCCATTCTCCTTTTATGCCGGTATTGCTTCTAATTTCTCTGCAAGTTTTTCTGCTATTTTATCAATATCTGCTTCTTCTCTCACGATGATCGTATCTGCAAATTTTTCAATCTTATAAGTCTTATTTCCCTGATTTCTTGCCATCTGCACTGACTTATCATGTGGATATACACGCGTCCCTCTCGGAAGATCTATGATCTCTCCGCCTTTTTCGTGAACTTGAGCAATACCACCACTCCAATTGTCTGTACCTCTTGCCAGCATTGGAATCTTTGGAAGATTAATACCTTTGCCACCAAGTTTCGGAACCCAACTTGGAATTTTTATTCCATTCAATCCAGAAATCACGGAGTTTACAAGCCCGATCACCTGATTTAAAGGACGTTTTGCAAATCCAACAAGTGCCTCAAATGCTCCTTTGAATATTGTTTTTACACCAGTCCATGCCTTTTTCCAGTTTCCTGTAAATACGCCTTCCAAAAATGTTATTATGCCACTAAATGCTGTTGTAACTCCATGAATTATGTCCAGTGTTGATTTAAGCCATCCTGATGCTCTGGCTACAATAAATTTAAATGTAGCTCCAAATACAAGTTTAAATGCTCCAGCAACAAATGTTGCAACTGGTCTTAAAAATTTAACAACCGCAGCTCCTGCTCTTCCTATTTTCCCAAAAGAACTAGCTGCCATTGTTCCAATCTGGCGCACTGTCTTTCCAAGCTTTTGAGTATCAACCCCTGCATCATTCATCGCCTTTACAACTGCCTTTTGCATTTTTCTTGCTCCGGCGGTTATTTTATCCCAGTTTTTATATACCAGCACCGCTGCAACAGCGATTGCCGCCAATACCAAGGCAATCTTTCCTCCAGGTCCTAAGAAAGCAGCTATACTTTCTGCTTGTGAGAACTTCCCATACAGCGTGACCATTCTTCCTGCAAGACTTCCTATTCCTGTTGTAAGTGTTCCAATAATTTTTATTACCGGACCTACTGCTGCAACAGTCAGTGCCATTCTTACGATAAATTTTTGCGTTTCGGGATTCAGCTTTGAAAATTTCTTTGCAAAATCAGCAAGTTTTGTTGCACCTGTAGTAATTGATGGCGCAACAACTTTCAATACAGAGCTTCCAAAGACCGTCAATGAGTTTTTTGCTGAATTGATTGCTTTTCTTATGTCACTCGTTGACGTTTTCATATCTTTCAGGGCTTTTTCTGTTGCTCCTGATGCCTGATTCATTTTCTTTGTCTTCTCTCGAAATGTATCATATTGTGACCCAGTCAATGCGATCGCCGCTGTTAATGCTCTGGAATTACTGAACAGCTTTGCCATTTTATCTGACTGTCCGCCTGTTTCCTTTTGCAAGATTTTTAGTACTCCAGACATTCCTTCTGATTTGATCATAGCCTGTCCATTTTGATATCCATATTTCTGCATTAATTTCGACATGGAATCCGTTGGTTTCAATAAACCAGTAAACAACCCTTTCATCTGCGTGGTGACTTCCGCTGTATTTCCTGTCACACCTGTCAGGGTTGCCATACTTCCAAACAATTCCTGATATGATACATTCAACGATTTTCCAAGTGGAAACAAAGGCTGCATACTTGATGCCAGCTCCTTGTATGTCGTAACACCTAACTTCTGGGTCATAAAAGCCATATCACTGATTGATTGTGCCGTCTTGACATTCACACTGTCATAGCCTTTCATTCCAGAACTGATCAATGCTACTGATTCTGCTACGGAAGCGCCTCCACCTTTAGCCGCTCTTGCTGATATTGAAAAGATATCCTGTGTTTTCTTTCCAAGATCTCCGATGGAACTGATCGTCTGATATACACCTTTTGATACTGTTCCTAATGCAATTCCTGTATCATTCGACACCTGAATCGCTGTATCCTTGTACTTTTGCAGATGCTCTTTGTTATCCAAAAGCGTATTGACCTGACCCATATCTTTTTCAAATGTATCAGCCATCTTTCCAGTTGCTCCAAGTGTTGCAAGAATCGGAGCTGTTACATTTTTCGTCAGAGATGAACCAAAACTGGACATACTCTTTCCAACACTCTTAATCTGGTTCGCCTGCCGTTTCATGTAGCCCACCTGATGCTGTGTCTGCTCTGCAGCTTTTTTCAATGGTTCGGTATACTTATCTATCAGTCGTAGTGTTGCATCAACTACTTTGCTCCTTGTACAATTCCTCTCTTTCCTGGCATTCCTGTCTTATAAATGCTCTCAGCATTGCTCTCTCATTTGGTCCAAGATCATAGTATTGCGACGGAGTCATATTATGATCGCGAAAGAGGAGATATGCCATTTGTATATCTCCTCTTTCGTGAATTAGTTTTTTAGTTCTTCGTCATCGACAACATCTGGACTTGATAAATTAGCAATTTCTGTTGCGATCTCCGGCACTTCTGTTTTAAACAGAATTTTCGCAAGATCAGAGGCATTGATTGCTCCAAAATGTTCTTGCAATTCTTTGCTTTTAAGATCTGGATTGATCACGCCTTCTGCAACTGTCATTAAATTTGCTGCATATCCCTGCTGAAAATTATAATTTCCTGCCTTATCAAGCGGCAATGTCTGCAATTCCATCAGACGCTCCGCATCAATTTCCTGAATTGTGATCGTTGGATCACCAACCAACTGCTGCATATTTCCTGATTTATAAGTTCCTGTTTTACTATTTCGAACATCTTTCTTGTCAAGCTGTAATAATTTCTCTACTAAATTCATCTTATCCTCCTAAATTAAGTCGATTGGTTCTGCATCAGCAAACGTAAATGGGTAGGATTCTTCGCCTAACTTGTTTGCTTCCCAATCTGCCAGTGTAAGCTCATCGAAACTAACTCCTGTAATTTTGACTCTTTCTGTTCCAAGTGATGCCGGATCTTTCAATGCTGTTATGATCGTAATATCCGGCATGATCCCTTTTTTAATATCTGCAAGCAACAGTTTGATCATATAAGAAGAAATTTTATTCATTTTTAATGTTCCAGTTCCTTCTAACTGTGTAATCTTCTGCCCTTTGCTTAACGTATTTGTCTGTACAACATCACTTTTTGTAATCTTATACTTTGCTTGTAGCGCCGTAGATTCCGCCATGTACTGATCATTTAACCATACATTTCCGAATGTTCCATTTATGACATGATCTGGTTTATAATTATCCCTTTGTTACCTCCTGAATATCTTTGTCAGACTCTGACAAACCTTTAAATGCTGATTTCTAACGTTACATCTTCGATTGCATCATTCATTTTGATATTTGCAACTAAATATACTTTATCTCCTGTATTTGCTTTCTTAATATCATCACTACTCATATCTGTAGTATCCACACCATTTTGTTCAAGATATTGTTTGTTTCCATTAATATCAATTTCTACTGTTGCAGATTCTAAGACATTCTGTAATACAAGATCATCCATATATCCCTGAATTGCAGAGATCAAAAGGCATTTATTATCATAAGTATTGACCTTTTTCCCAATCCACTCATTTCTGATCGTGCTTCTCAGATCACTCTTGATGGTGTCCATAATATCGACCAGCTTAATCTTTTTATACTGATCTCCTTTTTCATCGGTCTTTGTTGTAAATGAATTAACTGCACGTGCAACTCTGACTTCTCCGTCTTCATAAAACAGGATCAGTTTTCCTGCATCAATTGCTGAATCCATCTCTTTTTTGGACATTCGTGTACAATCTGTCGCTTCTGGCAGCACTGCATATGTTGCACTTTCTGTAATCGGTGTTCCTGCAAACAATCCTGCCATTCTGGCACAAAACTGCTCTGCAGTGTATGACTTATCAACAATTGATACGCTTTCTGTGGAAAAGTTTATGACTGCTTCATTATCCGCTGCATTTTCTGGTAAAACAGCTTTAATATTTTTTCCAATTTCTCGCTGTTCCTTTACCCAGCTGACAACTTTCGATGCTACTGTCTCTGTCTGTGTGCTGACTGCTGCATAACTTACATTTTCATCTGCCAATGCATTTAATGCATCATCAATCTCTGCATGATCTGCTCCTGAAAATGCAACAACCAACTTTTTCGGCTTGACCGTGTTCCCAATCAGTGCCATCTCAATCTGTTCTTTGTACTTTAACCCAGCACTTGGAATATTATCTCCTGGTGCAATCTTTAAAATCCTGTCATTGTTTGTTCCAGGAATGATCAGACCTACGTTTTTACTTCCAGATCTTTCGATCACTGTCTTTGCTTTTTCAATAAAGGTTATATTAATGCTGCATGTTCCCCTTTGTTATCATCTCCTTCATATTAACTTCCTGCATCATCTGCTCTATTGCTGCCTGTCGGCAGTCTTCTAAAAACTCAACTTTGAAAACAAATTGTATGATATTATGAGTTTGTCCGGTGTATTGAACCTCTGGTTCTTCCACAAATATCTTCCGGTCTTCCACTTCCAAATGATCACCTAATTTGTCTCTTATCTTTTCTATGATTTCAAGCTGTTCGGCATCATTTTTCTTATACTGTAAAAACGTCGTTTCAAA
>OGQZ01002742.1_pt1 | contig 11850 bp, 10 predicted proteins | sample 1553321 | NCBI WGS metagenome assembly OGQZ01 (sample SAMEA2579958, study PRJEB22360) | human gut metagenome | reverse complement strand
CCGCCGCGCGGAAAACCGCGGCGGGTTTTTGCATCTGACTGATGAAGTGATTGGGGGGAAATACAAGGAAGAGAGTGGCGAGATTTAATCTGGGGTTCGCTATCTTTTCCTCTGGCTGTATCGTATAATTACATCAGAGTAAGGAAACATGGATGCAATCGTTTCCGCAAGACTGTATTTCAAGGAGGACTTATGGCAGCAACGAAAGACACAAATATGCAGCAGGACAGACAGAAAGCACTTGAAAATGCGATGAAGCAGATCACCAAGGAATTTGGCGCCGGCTCCATCATGCGTCTTGGCGAAATGGGGGACAAGCTCGATATCGAGGTCATCCCGACGGGGTCGCTCGCACTGGATATCGCTGTCGGCGTCGGCGGCTATCCGCGCGGTCGCGTCATCGAGATCTATGGGCCGGAGTCCTCCGGTAAGACAACACTGGCACTACATGCGATCGCAGAAGCGCAGAAGATGGGCGGCATCACCGCATTCATCGATGCAGAGCATGCGCTCGACCCGGTCTATGCACACCATCTCGGGGTCGATACGAAAGAGCTTTTGATTTCCCAGCCGGATAGCGGCGAGCAGGCACTCTCCATCGCAGAGTCTCTGGTCAGAAGCGGCGCGGTCGATATGATCGTCATCGACTCGGTCGCAGCCCTCGTACCGAAGCAGGAAATCGAAGGGGATATCAGCGATGCATCGGTCGGCCTGCAGGCACGCCTCATGAGCAAGGCGCTCCGCAAGCTGACGGGCATCATCAGCAAGTCGAAGACCATCGTCATCTTCATCAACCAGCTGCGTGAAAAGGTCGGCGTGATGTTCGGCAATCCGGAAACCACCACCGGCGGCCGTGCGCTGAAATTCTACTCCTCCATCCGCATCGAGATCCGCAAGCTCGAAGTCATCAAGAACGGCTCGGACATCATCGGCAACCGCACAAAGGCGAAGGTCGTGAAGAACAAAGTCGCTCCGCCATTCAAAGTGGCTGAGTTCGACATCATGTACGGGGAAGGGATTTCCAAGGAAGGCACACTCCTTGATATCGCGGTCGATATGGAAATCATCCAGAAGAGCGGGGCGTGGTACTCATACAAGGGCAGCCGCATCAGCCAGGGCCGCGAGGCAGCGAAACGTTACTTGAAGGAACACCCGGATGTCGAAGCGGAAATCGATAAGATCATCCGTGACACCCTTGTCGTAGAACCGGATCATTTCGAAGATGGCGTACATTCGGAAGCGGACAGCGAAACGGACTCGTCCGAAGGATAGGACCTGCTACGAGACGGCGGTGTACCTTTTGCAGTTCCGCGACCAGAGCGAGAAGGATCTCACGCGGAAGCTGAAAGAGAGGGAGTACACGGAAAAGGAAATCGAAGAGGCGATGGCAAGGCTCAGGGACTATGACTATGTCAATGATGAGAATCTCGCCGATGAGCTTTTCGAAGCCTACCGCCGCCGCGCGCAGTACGGAGACGCCTACATCCATCAGAAGCTGAAGCTGAAGGGGCTTGTGACGGAGAAGCACCTGCAGCTGGAGGAAGAAATCGAGATGGCGGCCGCCCTCTTGCAAAAGAAATGGGGCATGAGCCCGAAGATGCGGACAGATTTCAAAAAGTCAGCCTCTTTCCTCCTGCGAAGGGGCTTTTCCCACGATGCGGTCATGACGGTGATGCATGAGATGGATTTTGAAGAAATAGAGGAGTGAGAACGGCAGACCGAGAGGTCTGCCGTTTTTTGATGGGCGGGGACTAGAGACTAGGGGAAAGCCGATTAAAACCGTGTCCGATTTACTTTCCACTCAGCGTTTCCCTAGTATTTCGCTTTCTAAATAAATTGTGTGCCCCTTCCAGCACTTCTCACTAAGTCCAGGAGTTAACAAATTGCTATACGAGTGACTGGTCACTAATTCTTTTTCACGGCAAACTAAAAATAAATCGAAAAAGCTATTGACTATTTGACTATTTGATGTATAATGGATTACAGAAATGAGGTAAGAAGTCAAGTGGAAAGTGGTGAGCGATATGAATAGTACAATGCTATCTGATAAAATAGAAAATTTCATTCTGGACTTGATGAATAAGCAGAATACAGACGAGCTGCTCTTAAAGCGCAAGGATGTGGCCGATCACCTCGCGTGTGCACCGTCTCAGGTGACATATGTGATCAATACGAGGTTTTCTTCCAATGACCGATTCATCGTCGAGTCACGGCGGGGAAGCGGTGGGTATATCAAGATATCTCTGCGTCCTGTAGAGCGTGAGGAGGTGCCGGACTACTACCATCGATTGAAGGCGGCAGCGAGCCAGTACCAGAATGAAAAGTCAAATCATCAAACAAAAGACAAATCAATATCTCAGGAGGAGATAGAAAACGGTCTTCGGGGATATTTCCAGATGCTTTTGAATTACGACATCATTTCCAAGCGTGAGTATCGGCTGATGTATGCCATGACGCACACGATGTTGGAGTATTGTCCGGAAGGACACCGAAAGGAAGCCGGACGGACGATGATCCATCGCATCGAGTGGGCACTGAAAGGAGAATAAATATGCTTTGTGAACGTTGTCATGCACATCCTGCCACCGTTCATATGGTGCAGGTGGTGAACGGAAATAGAAAAGAAGAGCATCTCTGCAGCGAGTGCGCGGAGAAAGAGCATGTTTTCCAGAAGGAGCAGAGTTTCTTTGGAAATGGATTCTTCGACAGTCCGCTGGATCATTTCTTCGGCGGCTCGATGCTTGGTCATCTGTTAGAGGATCCCTTCGGGGCTCGTACACTGGAAGATCAGGGCGGTGGACAATTCATCGAAGTCAGCCCGGAAAAACTGCCGGAGAATGAAGACAGTTACAGCCGCTTCAAAGAGTCCATCCGCCCGTCGTTCCAGAAAGGGAAGAATGAAATTCCCGTCAATGAACCGAAGACAAAAGAAAAGGGGGACGCTCCGGCAGAGAGCGAGGAGCTGCAAGCCTTAAGAAAAGAACTCAAGAGCTGCGTCGATCGCGAAGACTTCGAGCGTGCCTGCGAGGTCAGAGATAAGATCAAGGCGATTGAAGGAAAGAAATGAGTGACTGGTGACTGAAATATCACCTTCATTTCTAATTTCTCATTTAATATAAACCCCAAAACAAAGGAGGGATTTCTATGGAAGACAGATATACAGATGGTGTAAAAAATGCCTGGAAATTTGCAGGGGAAGAGGCTTCGAAGCTGGGCAGTGATTATTTGGGAACCGAGCACCTGCTTCTGGGCATTGCCCACGAAAAAGATTCGGCCGGCGGCAAGATCCTGAATTCGCTCGGCGTGACCGTAGAGGCGGTGGAGCCGCTGCTCGCCGGGCAGGGAAGGAGCGGCTTCTTCTCTCGCCGTGAGCTGTATGTAGCGCCGCGGACGAAACGGGTGCTGGAAATGGCGCTGGAGGAAGCCAATGATCTTGGCAATTCCTTCGTCGGCACGGAGCATCTGCTGCTTGCCATTCTTCGGGAAGGCAGCGGCGTTGCGATGCAGATCCTGGAGCATTTCGGCGTGACGCAGGAGAAGCTGCAGAAAGCCTTCGATACCTATATTTCGGAAGACGGAAATGGAGAAGGCAGTGCAGAGCTGGGAGAGATGGGTGATTTTGCCATCGACCTCAATGAAAAAGCCAAACAGGGCAAGATCGACCCTGTCATCGGGCGTCAGACGGAGATCAATCGTGTGATCCAGATCCTGTCCCGCAGAAATAAGAACAACCCTGTCCTCATCGGTGAGCCGGGCGTAGGCAAGACAGCCATCGCAGAAGGGCTTGCACAGCGGATCGTTTCTCATGATGTGCCGGAGATCCTGAAGGACTGCCATGTGATTTCTCTCAATATGTCCTCCGTCGTCGCCGGTACCAAGTACAGAGGCGAATTTGAGGAACGGCTGAAAAAAGTCATTGATGAAGTGAAGAAACATAAAGACTGGATCCTTTTCGTCGATGAACTGCATACACTGGTGGGAGCAGGCTCGACGGAAGGCTCCATGGATGCAGCCAATATCATGAAACCGGCTCTGGCACGCGGGGAGCTGCGCTGCATCGGCGCGACCACTTTGAAAGAATATAAGAAGTATATCGAAAAGGATGCCGCTTTGGAACGTCGGTTCCAGCCGGTCAAAGTCGGTGAACCGACACCGGAAGATACGCTGAAGATCTTGAAGGGTCTGCGTGATCGCTACGAAGCCTTTCATAAAGCGAAGATCACCGATGAAGCAATGAAAGCGGCTGTCGAACTTTCTGGTCGTTACATCACGGATCGTTTCCAGCCTGATAAAGCCATCGATGTCATCGATGAAGCCGCCGCCAAGGTCCGCATGGAAGCGTCTTCGACACCGGATGCGCTGAAAGAGAAGGAAGAAAAGCTGGCCTCCCTTTTGAAAGAAAAGGAAGCGGCTGTGGCTTCGCAGGATTTTGAAAAAGCCGCCGAGTATCGTGATGATGCCAAGAAGATGCAGAGTGAGATCGCCCTCATGAAGAAGGACTGGAAGGGTGCGGATCATGATGATCTTAAAGTCACGGAAGAAGATGTGGCAGAAGTCGTCGCTAAATGGACGGGGGTACCGCTGCAGAATCTGAAGAAGAGCGACTCCGAGCGCCTGCTCCATCTGGAAGAAGAGCTGCATAAGAGAGTGGTTGGTCAGGATGAGGCTGTCCATGCCGTTGCCACGGCGATCCGTCGTGCGCGTGCCGGCATGAAGGATCCGAAACGTCCGATCGGTTCCTTCCTCTTCCTCGGCTCGACCGGTGTCGGCAAGACCGAGCTGGCCAGAGCGCTCGCTGAATGCATGTTTGGCAGTGAGAAGAATATGATTCGTTTCGATATGTCGGAATACATGGAGAAACACGAAGTGTCCCGTCTCGTCGGTGCGCCTCCAGGATATGTCGGCTATGAAGAAGGCGGCCAGCTGACCGATGCCGTGAGAAAGACGCCGTACAGCGTCATCCTCTTCGACGAAGTCGAAAAGGCGCATCCGGATTTCTTCAATATCCTTCTGCAGGTACTCGATGATGGTCGTCTGACCGATGGTCAGGGCCGCACCGTGGACTTCACGAATGCTGTCATCATCATGACCAGTAACCTTGGCTCTGCCCTTTTGAAAAACCAGATGAAGAAACTGGGATTCAAAGCAGAGGACAAAGGCGAGAAGAAGGAAACCTTCGAGGATGTGAAGAAGCTGATGATGGATGAAGTGAAACACACGCTCCGTCCGGAATTCATCAACCGTATCGATGAGATCATCGTCTTCCATCCGCTCACCGCTACCGATCTTTCCTCTATCGTGAACCTGATGCTTGCCAAGGTCGGCGAGAAGCTCGCGCACTTCGAAGTGAAGCTCGATGCCAGCGAAGAAGCGAAAAAGCTCCTCATCGATCATGGTACCGATGTGGAATACGGTGCCCGTCCGCTGCGCCGTACCATCCAGAAAGAAGTCGAAGACCCGATCTCCGAGCTCATTCTGCAGGAGGGTCTCGAAAAGAAGAAAGTCCTCCATATGGATGCCAAGGATGGCAAGCTGACTTTCCACGCGGAATGATGCCATCGCCTTTAGGCAGATGATATAATAAGAGTGCAATGGGAATGTAGTAGACATTTCCCGTTGCACTCTTTTTGCGTTTTTAGGGGTTCAACGAGTTGAAGGTTCAACGGAGAAAGTGCGGCGCGAAGCGCCGAATGATAAAATGGCGGCGAAGCCGCCACCACCACTCCTCACTCCGCACTCCTCACTTTGAGAAATTGTATAGCGTACTGATGAACGATATGATGATAAAGGAGATACGTCCATGGCCAAGAACCGAACCAAATACGTCTGCTCGAACTGCGGGGCAGAGACTGTGAGATGGATGGGGCGATGCCCGCAGTGCGGCTCATGGAATACACTCGAGGAGACGGTGGAGGAAGTCCTCCCCAAGCAGCTGCGGACGACGCATGAGGTGGTCAGCGGCAAGCGTCCGCAGAAACTCTCGGAAGTGAATCTGGAAAACCATGAACGCATGCAGCTGGCGATGCCCGAGGTCGATCGTCCGCTCGGAGGCGGCGTCGTACCCGGTTCCGTCATCCTTTGGGGCGGAGAGCCGGGGATCGGCAAGTCGACACTGATTCTCCAGGTCTGCCACGCCATGGCAAAGGCGGGACGGAGTGTCCTTTATGCAAGCGGGGAAGAGTCCGAAGCACAGATCAAGATGCGCGCCGAAAGACTCGGCGCTGCTGATGACAATCTCTTCGTCTATTCCGGCGGCAATCTGGATGCCATCGTCTCTGAGGCAGAAAAAGAAAAGCCATCCATGCTGGTCATCGACTCCATCCAGACGATGTATCTTTCTGCCAATGAATCCCCGATGGGAAGTCCCGCGCAGATCCGCGACTGCACCGCCGTACTCGTGCGCCTCGCGAAAAGTGAGAATATCGCTGTCATGATCATCGGACACGTGACGAAGGAAGGAAATCTCGCGGGACCGCGCATCTTGGAGCACATGGTCGATGTGGTCTTCTACTTGGAAGGCGACCGCAGCTACCAATTCCGTGTGCTGAGGACGGTGAAGAACCGTTTCGGCTCCACCGCAGAGTCCGGACTCTTCGTCATGGAGGGGCAGGGGCTCAAAGGGATCGAAGACCCGTCGAAATACCTGCTTCGTGACCGCACGAGCCAGACGCCGGGGCAGGCTGTCGTCGCCTGCATGGAGGGACTGCGACCGGTCCTTGTAGAGATCCAGGCACTCACCGTCCACTCGGTCCTTGCCATCCCGCGCCGCATCGCGGCGGGCTATGACTACAACCGCATGATCATCCTTCTCGCAGTCCTGGAACGCCGCGGACGCATCCCTTTCTCGACCGAAGATGTGTACCTCAATGTGGCGGGCGGTTTCCGTGTGAAGGAAACTGCCGCCGACCTGGCTGTCGCACTCGCGCTAATCTCTGTCAGAGGCGACGTCGCCGTCCCGCAGAACCTCATGGCACTCGGGGAGATCGGTCTCACCGGAGAAATCATGCCTGTTTCCCGCGTTACCCTTCGTCTCAAAGAAGCACTCAAGATGAAATTTACCCATTTCATCCTGTCGGAACGCAATAAAAAAGAAGTCCTTGCCTATTATGAAGCGCATCATCTGGACGAGGTCAGGGAACATACCGTCTTCGTCAGAAATCTGAAAGACTTGATGGAAGCCGTGAAATGATTAGGGGCAGCCTCTCCACGAATCCTGTTTCCCCGCCCATGACATAGGGGATAGGGGATTCGTGCCCGATGGTCACCTCCACAAGCTCATCATATATGCATGAGATATCTACAAGATCGAAGAGCTTACGAAGGGAATGATCCTTCGGTATGAGTCTGTCATACCGATCTTTGTATTCACTAGAAACAGATGGCTGACAATGTGGCAGCATCATTCATTCTCCTAAACAGGGAAGCGAAATAGAGACACTTTTTCTATAAAAAGGCATGCTATAATACAATAAAATACCTAGACCCCAAAAGGATGATAAAATACTGCATATTACATGGGTAGCTCCCGTCTATGACAAGCTGGAACAATTCTGTGAAGAAGCGGGAATGACAAAACCATGGTAGTAGAAAGGGGACTTTCCTCATTTTTTGAGCCAAATTTCAAAAGACCTGTCAATGAACGTAAGCGTATTTCAATCATAGGGAAATAGCTAAAAAGCCCATATACGGAGAAAAGGAAATGGTAAGGTAAAAAGGAGAGTGTAAAGTGGCAGATAATTCCAGCTTAGGAACAGCGAAACAAGCTAAAAACGATGAGTTTTATACCCAGTATAACGATATTGAAGCAGAAATGAATGCGTATGTGGAATATAATCCTGATGTATTCAGAGGGAAAACGATCCTTCTTCCTTGCGATGATCCCGAATGGTCAAATTTTACGAAATACTTTGCGTCCAATTTCACCCGTTTTGGAATCAAAAAGCTGATTTCTACTTCCTATGCAAAGGGAGCAGCTAACAGGGAAATCAGCCTGTTTGAGAGCGAATCCCCTGCTTTTGATGCAGCAAAGCACAGCACCCACGGCAAACTTTTTACCGTAGCTAGAGACAAGGATCACTCTGGGAGCATAGATACAGACGATATCGAATTCAATGGATATTTAGAAGGAGATGGAGATTTCAACAGCCCGGAAGTGCGGAAGCTCCGGGATGAGGCTGATATTATCATTACCAATCCGCCATTTTCGCAGTTCAGGAAGTTCCTGGCGTGGATTATGGAAGCAAAGAAGCAGTTTATTATTCTGGGAAATATGAACGCCATTACCTATAAGGAAGTGTTTCCCTACCTGAAGGATAATGTGATTTGGCTGGGGTACAAGGACTTGAATCATGATATGTATTTCAATGTCACCGACGATTACAAGGCCTGGCTTCTGGCCAATAAGAAGGAAGGGTCTGCCTATAAAATCATTAACGGCGTAGTCATGGGCAGGTTGGCCTCTGCCTGCTGGTTTACCAATATCGACCATGGCAAACGTCATGAATGGCTGAAACTGGACACCATGGCCCATAATCTGAAATTCAATAAGAAGTTACGTCGGAAATTGGAAAAAGAATTCAAGGGTATTGCATATCCGCACTATGATAACTATGATGCCATAGAAGTTCCCTTTACGGAATGCATTCCATCAGATTGCGACGGTGTTATGGGCGTTCCTATTACCTTTATGGATAAATATAATCCGGAACAATTTGCTATCTTAGGTATTACTGATAGAAATAATGAGTACGGGTTGACTAGAAGGATATATGCTCCAAGTGATGGACAAAATTATGCTGATTGTAATCGAAGAGGTGCTATAAGGCTAGCTAATGGAAAACTGATTTCTACTTATGCAAGACTTTTGATAAAGAAGGTAAAAAAATAGTATGAAAACAGAACTGCACACGAACTGGACAGTAGAAGATCTTTGCAGGGGATTCATTTTTGATAAGAATGAAAATAAAGGGCTTTTCGGACTGGATGGAAAGCTCATTATCCAGCCGGAATACCAAAGAAACTATATCTACGGCGATGGCAAAAGAGATGTGGCCGTGGTGGAATCCCTTCTCAAGGGATATCCTCTGGGACTGATTTATTTCGTCCTGAACAAGGACGGTCAATATGAAGTCCTCGATGGGCAGCAGAGAATCACATCCTTTGCCCGATTCGTGAAGAAAACCTGGCCCTTTGCGGTGAACTGGAAGGGCAAGACAAGATATATCGACAGTCTGGATGATGATGACAGGGACAGGGTTTTACATGCGCCGCTCACCATTTACGTCTGCGAAGGGGAGCCTTCGGAAATTGAAGCGTGGTTTGAAACCATCAATATTGCGGGAGTACCCTTGGTACAGCAGGAGCTTCGCAATGCAGCCTATCACGGCCCATTCGTCACATTGGCACGAGAGGAGTTTTCCAATACCAACAATGCCAATATGAATCGCTGGCAGACCTATATCAAAGGAGACCCCAAACGGCAGGCCATTTTGGAAAGGGCTCTGGACTGGGTAAGCCATGGGAATATTGAGGATTACATGGCTCGCCATCGGAATGACAGGAGCATTGATGAATTGAAAAATCACTTTGATACAGTCATTGACTGGGTGGATTCTGTTTTCGAATATACAGGGAAGGAAATGTGCGGTCTGGAATGGGGCCGCCTGTACAATGAGTACCATCATCATCCCTATTCCAAAGAAAAGGTAGAGAAAAGGGTGGATGAGCTTCTGGGGGACCCACAGGTCACGGATCATCGAGGCATTTTCGAGTATATCCTTGGCGGTGAAAAAGACACGAAGCTCCTGAATATCCGTGTATTTGATAAAGTCACCATCAAGAAGGTGTATGAGAAACAGACGAAGGAAGCCAAAAAAGAAGGCATTTCCAACTGTCCTCTCTGTGCTCTTGGTCATGACAATAACGCAAAAAGGATTTACAAACTATCTGAAATGGATGCCGACCATGTAACGGCCTGGAGCAAGGGCGGCTCTACCGATATATCCAACTGTCAAATGCTCTGCAAGACTCATAACAAGGCAAAGGGCAACAAATAAAAATCAGATCAGAAAGGATAAAATGATCTACAATAACAACGGTGAGCACGGATTGATAGGATTGTGATCCATATGTGCTCACCGTTGATTTTTTAGAAAAAGAGATATGCCCTTTCTCTTCACTGGATCATTCTTTTCTATGAGACCATTATAGCTGTACAGAAAAGAATGGAATGGGAAGGAGAAGGAACGATCACAGGCAGCTGTCTTTCTGGAGGGCTCCCGATGAGGGATTTGTCGCTATGGCGAAGGGGGTGAAAAGAAATTTTCATTTCCGGTATAAATGAGAGCGAAAGTTTGCTATAATAAGATAATACTTAAAATGTAAAAATGGACTTACTATCTGAAAAAGTTGTTTTCTACAAAAACATAGTGTAATCAAAGAGGATTCAAGATGCCGGAAAAAATATTACGATTGATATTCATCCTGCTCTTTACCGTTCTTGGCGTCGTGCTTTCGAGGCAGGGCGAGTCAGTGCTGACAGCACTGCTCCCGAGCTCTGTCCTGACGGAGACCATTCTGGGGATCACCTTCATATCTCTGGCGACGATGCTTTTGGGCGGTATTTTAGGAGCTGTCGTGGGCTGCGCTGTATCGCCCTACCTGATTTCCCGCCTTTTCGCGCTGACGTCGCGTATGGAGAAGTCGCTCTCCGCCATGAATACGCAGGATCTCATCGCGGGGACGCTCGGGCTTTTCTTCGGGCTCATCATTGCGAACCTGGTCGGACTTGCTTTCAGCTCGGTGCCGTTCATCGGGCCGTATGTCTCTGTCGTGCTGTCCATCGTGCTCGGGTACCTGGGGATGCATCTCGCCGTCAGCAAGAAGCCGGAGATGGTCGGCTGGTTTAAGCTGCATGCGGAAGAAAAGAGCGGGAAAAAGAAATCAAAGGAAAAACAGCGCATCGGCAAGCTGCTGGATACGAATATCATCATCGACGGCCGCGTGGCAGATATTTTCCAGACCGGATTTTTGGAAGGCCCCATCGTGGTGCCTGTCTTTGTGCTGGAAGAATTGCAGAAGATCGCAGACAGCTCGGACGTACTGAAGAGGAATCGCGGCCGCCGCGGACTGGATATCCTGAACCATATGCGTAAGAAGAACCGCGATGACATCAAGATCATCACCGATGATTTCGAGGAAATCAATGAGGTGGACTCCAAACTCATCAAGCTCGCTCGAGAGAAGGGCTACAAGATCATCACCAATGACTACAACCTGAATAAAGTCGCGGAGCTGCAGGGCGTCGCTGTCCTCAATGTAAATGACCTCGCCATCGCTGTGAAGCCGGCTGTCATTCCCGGCGAGCAGATCTTCGTCCAGCTCGTGAAGAATGGCAAGGAAGAAGGCCAGGGAGTCGCCTATCTTGACGACGGCACGATGATCGTCGTCGAAGACGGCAGCAAAAGCATCGGCAAGGAAGTTGCCGTCATCATTACCTCCGTCCTTCAGACCTCGGCAGGGAAGATGATCTTTGCGAAACTCGAAGAATAGGATTAGTAGCTAGGGATTAGGAGTGACTGGTGACTGGGTGACTAAGAGACTAGGAGATTAGGAGACATCAGACATCTGACTTCTATCCTCCGGCCTTCGGGCATCGCCCCATATATATTCGCGGCGAAGCCGCCTCCGTATAAGCCTTCCTCGCATGGGGAAGGGGGACCGCGCTAGCGGTGGATAGGGTGCTTAAGTGAGTACTCCTATGTTTGCAGATGCATTTCCCGCTTGGCTCAGCCGTTTTTCATACCGCCAGTGCCCTATCCGCCCCTTCGGGGCACCTTCCCCTCGAGGGGA
>OGQZ01002740.1_pt1 | contig 11864 bp, 8 predicted proteins | sample 1553321 | NCBI WGS metagenome assembly OGQZ01 (sample SAMEA2579958, study PRJEB22360) | human gut metagenome | reverse complement strand
TAATACGGATAAGGATGCTGCATTTGAGTTAGGAAAGTAGTACATGAATGGCACAAAAATTCCTCAAGATACCCGAAGAGTACTCTTTTATTTTCAACATGCTACAGATTTGGGGCATTCTGAGTCACAAATGATAAGTGGATATCTGTATAAAGTAGGAGCATGGGATTTGAAGCCAGACCCTTTAAAAGCTGCCGAACTCTTTGTGTGTGCGTCAATGACAAACCCCAGTGATGAAATTGTATAGTGGGAAGCTATAAATTTATTCTTATATGGTTTGGAGGAACACCTCTAAATGAATATAGAGGTGTTAGTCTGTTGGTGTTTATGAGCCAATTGGAAATTCCCTATGCAATGTATTTGTTAGGTAAGGCTCATGAAAACGGTTTATGGGGAGTGTCTAAAGACAAAGACGAGGCGATAAGATTATATCGTGAGTCTGCGAATTTAGGGTGTACTGCTGCTATGCTATTTCAGCCTTAAAAGAAGAGCCTTTTGTGGTGACTGAACAATAAGCAGAGAGGAGGTGATTATTTGCTTTACCACTTATTTAATGTATTTGGAAAATTCTTCAATGCAATAATGCAAAATCCGCATAATAAAAGGCAATAGTCGGATAAAATAAGCCAAGTTTCCCGAAAACCTTATTCGTAAGGTATCCGCAGGTAAAAAATAAGGAGTTAAGTATTTATTTAACTCCTTGATTTATATATTATTGTAATTTTATTATCGGTAATCTTATTCAATTTCCCCAGACGCGTACTCTAACCGGGCTGAGCTACATCCCGAATTGCGGATGCAAAGGTACGGCTTTTTTGTATTTGCAAATATTCTCTGTACTTTTTTACATTAAAAGTACATCTTTTTATGCAAGGTATTGATAAAACTAATAAGTCGATTCCCTATATTCAGAGGGAGACATATTGGTGTGTCTTTTAAAAAAACGACCTAAAGCAGACTGGTTCAGGAACTTAGTTCTGATTGTTATTTCCTGAATATTAAGAGAACTGTTTTTCAATAATTCTTTTATCTCCAGTAATGAATAATCTATAATCCAGTCCTTAGGAGATTTTCCACTGGTTTCTTTAACTACTTCAGACAGATATTTGGAAGAAACATGAAGTTTGTCGGCATAAAAGATAACCTCTTTATGTTCTCTGTAGTTATCCATCATTAGCGTGTAGAATCTATGTGTTAAATCTTCTTTACGTGTTGTACTTGTATTATTTCTATGATTGATATAATTTTCAAAATCGTTATATAAATCTAGGAATATAATTCTTAGCAGAGCTATAATTGCTTCTCTGGAAAAACTTTTGGGAAGTTTGATCCGACTCTTCAGTAACGTATAATAATTCATGAAATACTGCATCTCTTGTTCCGGCAAGGGATAAAGGAAACGAGATTTCATGTAAGAGAAAAATTGAGGAGAAAAACTCCTGATAGTTTTTATTACATCATAGAAAAATGTGTTTGAAAGTGTAAAATAGTTTGTTGTGAAATGAGGACTTGTCTCTATGACTGAGACTAGCAATCCCGGCATAAAGACAAAAACATCATGTGGATGTATAGTATATTCTTGAGAATCCATTCTTATTTTAGCATTTCCTTGTATACAGATTCCAATAGTACATATAGGGGTATAAGAAGGGCAATCTGTAATGGGCAATGTTGATGCATTAGATTGCATGCAAAATTCATTCTCTAATATATCTTCTCTATTCTTTTCAAATTCCTTATATAACATTTATACCAACCAATTATAGTGCAAAAATAGGATTTCTGAAGCATTGAAAAGTTGATCAATGGTGTTTAGGAACAATTTTACGGAAAAAAAGCACTTTGTATTTGTCTTTTTTAAATGATAAGCTTGGTTTTTTAACTAATATATCATAAATACTCTAATTTCTTGATTGTTAAAAGTTTGCCTGAGCATAATTGGGGATAAATAAAAGATGTTTTTTATTGTATCGGACAGATGGAAAGATTGTACAATCTTTCCATCTGTTTAAAGGGGGATCAGCAACCCATGGATTCACGATAAAAATCCAGCATTTCAAAAATTTCGTCTTTACTTGCCGATTGGTTAATCTGTATATCTCCTATTTCAGTTAATAGGGTGAAATTAATGATGCCTGCTGAGTTCTTCTTATCATGTTTCATGAATTCATAGAGGCGTTCATATTGTTTGCAATCAAAAGGCATAACTCCATAATGTTCTTTGATGAACAAGATGGTTTGACGTAGCTTGTCTTTGGGAAAACCTGTTTTGATGTGGGAGAAATAAAGTTCACAAACTATCCCCCATGCCACAGCGTAACCATGTAATATAGGATGCTGTGTCTCTAATGCCAGACTTTCGAAAGCATGCCCTACGGTGTGTCCCAGATTTAAAGCTTTGCGGATTCCTCTTTCAAAAGGGTCCTGTTCCACTATATTTTCTTTAATCTGTACAGATTTTCCGACTAAAGTCTGTAAGACCTTGTAATCTATATTGTTGAAGTCAAATTTCAACAATTCTATCCAATGATCATGGGTGCTGATAAGACCATGTTTCAACATTTCAGCGTATCCGGACAATAGATTTCGAAGATCCAGTGATTTTAGAAAATCAGCGTCAATCAATACACTTTCGGCAGGGGAGAAGACTCCGATCTCATTCTTTAATCCGTTGAAATTGATTCCGGTCTTGCCTCCTACAGATGCATCAACCATAGCCAGCAGTGTGGTAGGAATATTAATATATTTGATCCCTCGTTTGAAAGTTGATGCGGCGAATCCTCCTAAATCTGTAACCATCCCTCCACCTAAATTGATAAGTAACGAATGACGGCTTGCGCCTTTATCTCCCAACTCTTTCCATACATATGCCAGTGTTTCCAAGTTTTTGTGCACATCTTCAGCCCCTATATAAATAAAATGGGCATTTTTAATACAATCAAATCCAGATAAAACAGGAATGCAAAGTTTACGCGTATGTTCATCAGCCAAGACAAATAATTTGTCATGTGGGCATTGGGTTATTGCCTTATTGAGATTTTCTTCTAAGTTATGGCAGATAATAACTTCTTGTTTACTCATATTTTCTATTATTTGCCTGCAAATTTAGGTAAAAAAGCAAAAAGATGACCGTTCTTTGCTTACAAATAATTACTTTTGTACGTTAAAATATAAAATAATGAAAGGAATTTTACCGGTTTATTGTAGGACGATGGGATATGTTGTTCTGTTGTTGTCTGTTTTCGTACCGTTGCTCATGTTTATGTTTGGCATGATAAATGATAGTAACTTGTTGTTTACAAAGGCTTCTATCAAGTTACTTATCTGGTTTTCTCTGTTTATGATCTTCTTGGCAAAAGTGAAGGATGAGAATGAGAAGATTTCCCGAATACGTGTCAAGGCTATTTGTTATGCTATTTATTTGCTGGGCATTTATTATATTGTAATGTTGGTCAGAGGAGTATATAATGGAAATCTGGAAGAAGCGGATAATTCCATTGCTATAGTTTATATGGCTTTTAATGTTATTTGTCTGGAATTTGGCGTACAAAAAAGCCGGGTTGACCGATTATTTAAGAAATAAATACATTTTTCCGTTAAACCTTTTGTTGACAAGAGTGTCCAAAGGACATTAGGCATTAAAATTTCAAGGAAAAAAATGAAGAAGTTAATATTATTGTTGTTACTGGTATGTACCTGTGCAACTCTCTCTTGGGCGCAAAGTGGCAAGCGCATAACCGTGACGGGATCTGTGATTGATGGTGATGATAAAAGCCCGGTTGGACAAGCTACCGTACAATTACTTTCTCTACCCGATAGTACAATGGTGGTAGGAAATGTTACCAATAACAACGGAGTATTCTCTATTGCTGCCCGTCCGGGGAAATATGTACTTAAAATTTCATTTGTAGGTTACCTTACTCAGGAAAAATCTTTGCAGCTGACAGCTGGTAAACCGAGCGTTAATATTGGAACGGTCACTTTACCTACCGATGCTATCATGTTGGGTGAGGCAGTTATTGTAGCCGAGGCTCCGCAAGTAACCATTTCAGAAGATACTATTGGTTATAATGCTTCTGCTTATCGTACTCCTGAGGGGGCAATGTTGGAAGAGTTGGTGAAAAAACTTCCGGGAGCAGAAATAGATGACGATGGTAATATCAAAATCAATGGTAAGGAAGTAAAAAAGATTATGGTAGACGGCAAAGAGTTTTTTGGTGGCGATGTGAAGACCGGTTTGAAGAATCTGCCAGTCGATATGGTGGAAAAACTGAAAACATATGATAAGAAGTCCGATTTGGCACGCATTACGGGTATTGATGATGGTGAGGAGGAAACAGTGCTCGATTTGACGGTAAAGAAGGGGATGAATCAGGGTTGGTTTGGAAATGTGGATTTAGGCGCCGGAACGGAAGACCGTTATACAGGAAGAGCTATGATTAACCGTTTTTATGATAAAACTCAGGTTTCTATTATTGGTTCCGCCAATAATGTGAATGATCAGGGATTTTCGGGGGGAGGACCTCGTTGGAGGCGTAACAATGGATTGAACGCGACTAAAATGCTAGGAGCGAATTTTGCTACAGAAACAGAAAAACTGGAATTGGGAGGTAGTATGCGTTACAACTATCGTGATGCAGATGTAGTAACAGTCGGATCTTCACAGCGTTTTTTGCAGTCGGGGGATTCTTATTCCAATTCAAACAAAGCCGATCGTAATAAAGTGACTGATTTCAATGCGGATTTTCGTATGGAATGGCGTCCCGATTCAATGACCAATATTATTTTCCGGCCGAATGTTTCTTATGATAAGACAAGGGGAGCTTCAGTTGCAGAGTCAGGTACTTTTAATGAGGATCCTTATCAGTATGTGGTAAATCCCAATGATTATCTGAACTTTAACAATATAGGTACCGATGACCCGTTAAGGGATACTCGTATTAATGCTACCAATGAACATAATCTGTCCAAATCAAATAGTTTGTCGGCTAATGCAACATTGCAGCTGAACCGGAAACTGAATAATGAGGGACGTAACATTACATTCCGTGGTTCATTTGGATATGGAGATGATGACAGCGATCAGTATGCTCAATCGGAAACCCGTTATTATCAGATAAAGAACTATTTAGGAGGGGATTCTATAGAACATCGTAATCAATACATTACGATGCCTACTAAAAATTATAATTATACAGCACAGTTTACTTATAGCGAACCTATAGCACGGGCTACTTTCCTGCAATTTAGTTATAGATTCCAATATAAGAATAGCAAGAGTGATAAATCGACATACGATTTGGGGTATCCTTGGGATATAAATGACGGATTACCCGAAAACTATGAAACTGCTTATGTGGATAGCTTGAGTAAGGATGCTGAATATAAATACTTTAATCATGATATTTCTTTGGGACTACGATTTATCCGGGAGAAATATCAGTTGAGTGCCGGCATGTCCTTACAGCCTCAAAATACGAAATTGTCCTATAAGAAGGGAGATTACATGACTGATACCACAAGAACGGTATTTAATTTTGCTCCGAATCTGGATTTTCGTTATCGCTTCTCCAAAGTAAGTCAGTTGCGTATCACTTATCGTGGGCGTAGTAGTCAGCCTAGTATGGAAAACCTGCTGCCGATTGTCGATAATTCCAATCCGTTGAATATCCGTGTGGGTAATCCTGGTTTGAAGCCTTCGTTTGCCCATACCATGCGTTTGTTTTATAACACTTATAATGCCGAGAAGCAGCGTGGCATAATGACTCATGTAAATTTCACTGCTACTCAGAATAGTATCAGTAATAGTACGATATATGATGAGAATACGGGTGGTACTACTTCAACTCCTCAGAATATCAATGGAAACTGGAATGCGTTTGGTATGTTCGGTTTTAATTCGGCTTTGAAGAATAAAAAGTTTACTATAAATTCTTTTTCTCGTGTGAGCTACCGGAATCAGGTAGCGTTCTTATACAATAAGGAAACATTGCATGATGATAAGAATACGACTACCGGCTTGACTTTGGCGGAGAATCTGAATGGGTCCTATCGGAATGACTGGTTTGAATTTTCATTGAATGGTTCTATTGAATATACAGCGGAACGTAGCAAGCTGCGTCCTGAAAAGAACCAAAATCCTTATACATTCTCATATGGAGCGAGTACCAATGTCACTCTACCATGGCAGATGACATTGTCTACTAATATCACCAACCAGTCCCGTAGAGGATATGATGATGCCAGTTTGAACAATAATGAACTGATTTGGAATGCCCAAATAGCACAAAGTTTATTGAAGGGAGCAGCAACTGTTAGTTTTGAAATGTATGACATTTTAAAACAACAGAGCAATATCAGCCGTTCTTTGACAGCGGATGTACGTTCGGTTACCGAATACAACAGTATCAATAGTTACTGTATGGTGCATTTTATCTATCGTCTGAATATTTTTGGAAGTAAAGCCGCTCGTGACAAGATGATGAATAGCCATAGGGGATTCGGTGGTCCCGGTTTTGGTCCCGGTCCGGGAAGACATGGCCGGCGTCCTTTTTAAATGAAACTATATCTTAATCTTTTCCCAATCTATATTGTTATAGGTTGGGATTTTTTTTATAAGTTTGCTTATAAGTAAATTACTTGGAATTATATGGTAGAGTGGAGTATCTTTAATGAAATCTTTGCTGTTGCTTTTAACGTGCTTTATTTTGTGATTATCATCGGAACTATCTTTATAGTGATACTTGATAATCGTAATCCCGTTAAAACAATGGCATGGGTACTTGTGCTCTTTTTCCTGCCCATTGTGGGGCTTGTGTTCTATTTCTTTTTCGGCAGAAGCACACGTAAGGAGAAATTGATCAGCAAGAAAGGGTTCACCCGTCTCATAAAACGTCCCATGGCAGAATATCAGGCGCAAAAGGCGTTTAAGTGTCCTGATGAACAGCACCAGTTGATGCGTTTTTTCCGGAAAGTGAATAATGCTTTGCCCTTTGAAGGAAATGCGACGGAAGTTTTTACGGATGGTTATTCCATGCTGTATTCATTGATGAAAGAAATCAGTAAGGCAAAGCATCACATCCATTTGCAGTTTTATATTTTTGAGGATGATCCGGCAGGCAGGTTGCTGCGCGATTTGTTGATAGATAAAGCGCGGCAGGGAGTAGAAGTGCGTTTGCTATATGACGATGTGGGCTGCTGGAAAGTTCCCCATGCTTTTTTTGATGAAATGCGGGGAGCAGGTATTGAGGCACGCAGTTTTTTGAAAGTCCGTTTTCCTTTATTTACCAGTAAGGTAAATTATCGTAATCACCGTAAAATAGTAGTAATCGACGGTCGTGTGGCTTATACGGGAGGGATGAACATTGCTTTGCGCTATATGAAAGGCTTTCCATGGGGGATATGGCGGGATACTCACATTAAAATAGAAGGAAAAGCGGTATATGGGTTACAGACTGCTTTTTTGACCGATTGGTATGTGGTAGACCGTACTCTTATCACTTCCTCCCGTTATTTCCCCGAAGTTGGAATCTTTGGGAAGGCTCTGATACAGATTGTTACTTCCGATCCTGTAGGCGAATGGCGGGATATTATGCAAGGGTTACTGATAGCTATCAGTAGTTCCCGAAAGTATTTTTATATACAAACCCCTTACCTGTTGCCTACCGAACCTATTCTGATGGCATTGAAAACGGCAGCTTTAGCAGGTGTGGATGTTCGCATTATGATACCGGCACGTGCCGATACGTGGATAACACATTTAGGTTCGTTATCTTATTTGGATGATATCATGCGTGCGGGTGTCAGGATTTACCTTTATCAGAAAGGTTTTTTGCATTCCAAGCTGATGGTCAGTGATGATACTCTTTCTACGGTAGGTTCTACAAATATGGACTTCCGTAGCTTTGAGCATAATTTTGAGGTGAATGCCTTTATGTATGATCCGGCCTCAGCATTGATGTTGAAGGGTATTTTCCTGCAAGACCAGAAGGACGCTATCCTGTTACAGAGAAAAACATGGATAAAGCGTCCTTGGTATCAAAAAGCACAAGAATCTATTGTCCGGTTGCTGGCACCGTTGCTTTGAAGAAAGAGAAGTTCACACTGCCATATGCACGGCGCTCAATAAAATGGGGGTCATCCTCAAAATGATTCTCTTTGCCATGTTCCAGTACCAGTAATCCGTCTTCCTTTAAAATCCCGCTTTCGAAAATACGGGTGGGGATGCTTTCCAACTCTTTCAAGGCGTATGGAGGGTCGGCGAAGATGAAATCAAATTGCTCGCTGCATTTGTCTATAAATCTAAAGACATCAGCACGGATAGGAAAACATTTGTCAGTCTTCACTTCACGCATCACCTGCGAGATGAAAGAAAGATGCTGGGGATCTTTTTCCACTGAGATAACCCGGTCACAACCGCGTGAAACCAGTTCTATACTGATGCTGCCCGTACCGGCGAAAAGGTCCAAGGCTGTAACTCCGTCCTCGAAGTCAAAATAATTGTTACTTAATACATTGAAAAGGTTCTCTTTGGCGAAATCCGTTGTCGGACGTGCCTTGAATGTATGAGGCACATCGAAACGGCGCCGTTTGTATATACCGCTGATTACTCGCATAATAATAAGGTTTGCATGTCAAAAGGTATCTCTTCTATTTTACTTATCTCGGAGCGGTTGAATTCCGCTTTGGGGCTGATGACGAATACCTGGCGCAGATAATTGCGCAACTCTTTCAGTAATTCTTCTTTGTCCTTTAATATTCCTGTCAAGTGCAGCTCGTCTCTTTCCTGATTATAATTTAATTGTTGCCATACATATAATAGGTAATACACACGGTCTGTGGTTTGTTTGCATGGAAATGAGTTAATCAGTAATAAGTTGCCCTTATCAAAACAAAAAACTTCCATTTGTTGCTCGCGTATGTATGTATATAGTTTCCGGCTGTTACCCAACCGGCTTTTCCGGGCGAAATATTCAGTCAGCGGGCTGGCGGTGGAGAAGTAACGAGCTGTAGGAAAATGTTCAGTCAGTAACAAATGGGTATGTTTGTCTATAGCAAAAAGTATTACCACATTACTCCTTCCCAGGACATTGCAAAGTACAATCTCGTTATTTCCTTTAGGAAAATTATGATAGAAAACAGTATCCATTTGTTCGTCTTCGAATAATTCTAAAGGAACAGGTGTGAAACGGGGGGAGTCATACAGAATGTTAACCCGTTTATACGGATATCTTAGAGTTTCTGTCTCGGTTAACATTTCCTTTAGATTAGCCGTCATAGAGTATCCGGTATTGACAGGATACGGAACAAAGCAGAAATCATTATCTGTCAGTGGGTTATAGATAGAAAAAGAAAATCCATCCGCACTGAGGCGGATGGATAATGTATATTGTTCCGATTTTGTAAAATCGATACGTTCAGTCATTCTTATTCCCAGTTACCTGCGTTATTGTTAGGCTGTTCGATATCACCCACTCTTAAACCGCAATATTTGCCCAGTTTGGTTTGAAGGTCTTTAAGGTTAGCCAATTCTTGAGCATTCAAACCACCCAAATATGTTTCATACGGAGTTTGAGCTTGGAATAAATGCAAAGGGGCACCTGATTTTGTTGTATCGTTACGGATAGCCATTTCAAACTGTGCACCATTTCCGAAAGGAACATATCTTAAAGAGTCTGCATTGAATCCCGGAGCATAGATTGTATCTGTTACGGCAACCCATAAAGTATCACGTTTGAAGTTCATTAAACCTTCTTTTTCAACTTCTTTCCAGTTACCAGTTTTTTTGGCTTTGTTGATGATTGCCATAGCTTTCTTTTCAGTCATGCCAGCTTCCAATTGCGTATCAGACAAAACTCCTTCTTTCTTTACAAATGGAAGTTTTGCAGTTTTGACGAAATCAATCAAGGTGTCGAAGCTTGCAGTATATCGTCCATTGTGCAGGTTACGGTATTCCAACTGTGCCTTACGGATGTCAATTAAGCGTGCAATAACTTGTTTCTCTCTAGCTTTTTTAGCGTCATCGAAGTTAATCGGTCCCATGATACTGCCGTAGCAAACGTATATCAAACCGATAACGCAAGCAGCCAATACAATATTAATAACTGTTTTCATGATAAATATGTGTTTTTTTTAGTTTATATTCGCATCGCAAAAATAAAACAAATAAATCTAATAACGCACAGTTCAAGGAACTTTTTATTACGCAATTATGATTAATAGTTATTTAGTGCAGCAAATTAAGGGAAATTTTCTATATAAACCAACTTTAGAACAAGAAAAAGCTGTTAAATTTTTAGCAGATTTTCTCTTTTCCCACCAATCGGACTCGGTTTTTCTCTTAAAGGGATATGCCGGTACGGGTAAAACATCCCTTATCGGAGCATTGGTGAAGACCTTGGACCAGTTACAGCAAAAGTGTGTTCTACTTGCTCCGACGGGCAGGGCGGCTAAAGTCTTTTCACATTATGCACAGCATCCGGCTTATACTATTCATAAGAAGATTTACCGCCAGCGCAACTTTTCAAATGACCTGGACAACTTTTCTTTGGATGATAACCTGCATCAGCATACTTTGTTTATTGTGGATGAGGCGTCGATGATCGCTAATGACGGATTGGCGGGGGCGGTCTTTGGTACAGGGCGTTTGCTGGACGACTTGATTCAATATGTATATGCCGGAACAGGTTGCCGTTTGATGCTGGTAGGGGATACGGCGCAGCTTCCTCCGGTAGGAGAAGAGGAGAGTCCGTCTCTTTCGGCCGATAAGTTACGCGGGTATGGCATGGAAGTATATGAGGCGCAGCTCACTGAGGTGGTCCGTCAGATGCATGATTCGGGGATTCTTTGGAATGCGACAGAATTGCGCCGCTACATATCCGCGGAAGATTTTCTCACTTTGCCTTCTGTCCGTGTGGAAGGGTTTCCGGATATCCGGATGGTTTCTGGTAGTGAGCTGATTGAGGTTATTAATGATTGTTACGGTCAGGCAGGTATGGACGAAACGATTGTGGTCTGCCGTTCCAATAAACGGGCGAATATTTATAATAAGGGAATCAGGAATACGATTCTGTTTCGGGAGGATGAGCTGAACAGCGGTGACCTGCTGATGGTGGCGAAGAATAACTATTTTTGGACGGAGGGCTGTAAGGAGATTGATTTTATAGCCAATGGAGATATAGCTGTAATTCGCCGTGTTCGTCGGATGCGTGAGGCATACGGCTTTCGTTTTGCCGATGTGGTGCTGGCGTTCCCCGACTATGATGGTATGGAACTGGAGGTGAAACTTTTGTTGGATACCTTGCATACTGAAACACCCGCATTGCCTAAAGAATTGAATGACAAGTTATTTTATTCGGTATTGGAGGATTATGCTGATATAACTGTGAAACGTGAGCGGATGAAGAAAATGAAAGCCGATCCTCATTACAATGCCTTACAGGTGAAATATGCGTATGCCGTTACTTGTCACAAAGCGCAGGGTGGCCAGTGGAAACGGGTCTTTTTGGATCAGGGCTATATGACGGAGAATATGCTGACTCCGGATTATTTCCGTTGGCTGTATACGGCTTTCACCCGTGCTACGGAAATTCTGTATCTAGTGAACTGGCCGAAGGAGCAGACGGAATAAGCAGACAGTCAGTGAGGTGTTAATGACTGATTATATGCTTCCAGCCGTTTGGTTAGTTTTTTTTTCCTTATGGCTAAGCTTTTTTGAACGTTTATGTTCTATCTCCATAACCTTTGGAGTTAACTCCCAAGCTTATGGAGTTGACTCCAAAGGTTATGGAGATAACTCCAAAGGCTTGGGAGATAGAAATCTTCTTTTCTGTTTCCCTTATCCATAGAGGAGAAAAGGCTTAGTG
>OGQZ01002731.1_pt1 | contig 11896 bp, 5 predicted proteins | sample 1553321 | NCBI WGS metagenome assembly OGQZ01 (sample SAMEA2579958, study PRJEB22360) | human gut metagenome | reverse complement strand
AAGGAAGGGGATATAATATATGTCTAACGTTTTTATTGATTTTGCGGGAATTTTCCATGTTAAAGATGACCTTTTCAGATTTATCGACACTATGGAAGATCATCAAAAAGTACTTATTTTTACTATAAACAGTGAAAATGATTTTAAAAATGTTTTACGCATCGAAACCTCAGGAATTCAAAAACTTTTGATGCAAATCGGAATTCCCGCTAATATGCTTGGTTTTTCTTACATAGTAACCGCATTAGAACTTATCGCACTTAATCCTGATTATTTAAACAACATTACAAAAGGGTTATATGTCGATGTTGCTAAAAAATGTTCGAGTACAGCCGCCCGGGTCGAACGAAACATTCGGCATGAAATTGGATTTTTAAAAGGTGATTTAGAAGAGATTGAGAAAATCTTTCATTGCTCCTCTTATTCAGATAAAGGAGCTCCGACGAATTCTAAGTTCCTTGCGGAGGTTTATTATTATATGGTGAATAATGAATTGTAGTTTACTGTTCCATTCGGTAAGCAAATGGCTAAACAGACGAATCCATGAAATAAAATAATCCATATCTGCGACCAAAGCCACAGATATGGATTATTTTATTTCATGGATTCGTCTGTTTGCCCGTTGTTTAATGAATTAAATCATCATTGTCTATGTTCCACAGAAGCAATCAGTTCTCCACCCTGTTCGTCAATGACAATCGTATCCTGTGGATATACCTCGCCGGAAAGTATCATTCTCGCAGCAAGGGTATCGACATGTTTTGTCAGATATCTCTTCAATGGACGTGCACCGTATGCCGGTTCGTATCCATGTTCGATAACATAACTCTTGGCGGCATCGGTAAGACGAATAGAAAGTTCCTTGTCTTCAAGACGTTTGTTGACATCGGCAAGCATAAGCTCAATAATGCCTCCGATATTGTCTTTGGTAAGAGGTTTAAACATGATAATCTCATCAAGACGATTCAAAAACTCTGGTCTAAAGTGGGAACGCAGGTCATTCATGACCATAGTTTCTGCATCGGTCTTGATGTTGCCATTTTCATCGATTCCTTCGAGCAGATACTGGAAACCGATATTGGAGGTCATGATTAATATCGTGTTCTTAAAGTCTACTGTTCTGCCCTGAGAATCGGTGATGTGCCCATCATCAAGTACCTGTAATAGCACATTAAATACATCGGGATGTGCCTTTTCTATTTCATCAAAAAGAACAACTGAGTATGGTTTTCTTCTGACGGCTTCGGTAAGCTGACCGCCCTCTTCATATCCTACATATCCTGGAGGCGCTCCGATCAGGCGAGATACGGAATATTTCTCCATATACTCACTCATATCAATACGAACCATGTTCTGTTCGTTATCAAACAGGCTTGCGGCAAGTGCTTTCGCAAGTTCTGTCTTACCTACACCAGTAGGTCCGAGGAACATAAAGGAACCGATTGGCTTTGTCGGATCTTTAATTCCTGCTTTCGAACGGATAATGGCTTCAGTAACCTTTTCCACACCTTCATCCTGACCGACAACTCGTTTATGGAGTTCCTTATCAAGATTCAATGTCTTATTTCTCTCACTCTCGGTAAGTTTTGCTACCGGAATACCCGTCCAGCGGCTGATGATTGTTGCGATTTCATCATCAGTTACAGATTCATGAACCATAGAAGATTCTCTCTTCTTTGCACTTTCTTCCGCTTCCTCTAACTGTCTTTGCAATTCTGGCAATTTACCATATTGTAATTCTGCTGCTTTATTTAAATCATAATTGCGCTGTGCAATCTGAATCTCATTATTTAAACTTTCGATTTCTTCCTTTAACTTGGAAACACGCTCTACTGCGGATTTCTCCTGATCCCAGGAAGCCTTTTTCGACTTAAATTCCTCACGTAATTCGGCGAGTTCCTTTTGCAGATTTTCAAGACGTTCTACACTAAGACGATCCGTTTCTTTCTTTAAGGCTGCTTCCTCGATTTCTAACTGCATAATCTTTCTCTGCACTTCATCAAGGTCGGCCGGAAGGGAATCTAATTCTGTCTTAATCATCGCACATGCTTCATCCACAAGGTCGATTGCCTTATCTGGGAGGAAACGGTCGGTAATATAACGGTTAGATAAAACAGCGGCACTTACTAAGGCACTGTCTGCAATCTTTACACCGTGATATACTTCGTAGCGGTCTTTTAATCCTCTCAAAATAGAAATCGTATCTTCTACCGTAGGTTCATCGACCATAACCGGCTGAAAACGACGCTCCAATGCGGCATCTTTTTCAATATACTGACGGTATTCATTCAGTGTTGTAGCACCGATACAGTGAAGTTCCCCTCTGGCAAGCATTGGCTTTAACAGGTTTCCGGCATCCATCGCACCGTCGGTCTTACCAGCACCAACAATCGTGTGCAGCTCATCAATGAATAAAAGAATCTGTCCATCGCTGGCTTTGATTTCTTCAAGAACTGCTTTTAAACGTTCCTCAAACTCACCACGATATTTCGCTCCTGCTACTAAAGAACCCATATCAAGGGCAAATAATTTCTTATCCTTTAAAGAATCTGGCACATCACCTTTCACGATTCGCTGTGCAAGACCTTCAACAACGGCTGTTTTACCAACACCAGGTTCACCAATCAATACCGGATTATTCTTTGTCTTTCTTGAAAGGATACGAACCACGTTACGAATCTCGCTGTCACGACCAATCACCGGATCAAGCTTCTGTTGTTTTGCTCGTTCTACAAGATCATAACCATATTTTTCAAGTGTCTCATAAGTTGCTTCCGGATTGTCACTGACAACCTTCTGGTTTCCTCTTACCGTAGACAATGCCTGAAGAAAGCGCTCTCTTGTAATTCCATATGCCTGAAACAGTTTCTTAATCTCTGTATTCGGATACTTCATTAAAGAAAGAAAAAGATGTTCTACAGAAACATACTCATCTCCCATTGCCTTCGCTTCATCCTCCGCACTCACAAGTACCTGATTCAAAGACTTACTAATATAAGTCTGTCCACCGGAAACTTTTGGCTTCTTCTCAACTGCCTGCTGTACCTGTGACAGAAATGCTTCTTTATTCACTTCCATCTTTTCAATTAATTTTAAAATCAGGCTATCCTCAATCGTAAGCAGGCTATATAAAAAATGTTCCTGATCGATTTCCGGGCTGCCATACTGATAAGCCAGTTTCTCACAGCTATTTACTGCTTCTAATGACTTTTGCGTAAATTTATTTATATTCATATAAGTTCCTCCTAACCCGAAGATGCTTATTTGTTCTACACTTCGTATAACATATATATAGCACTATCTATTAGCCACGTCAAGAGGTGAGTGCTAATTATTTGTGAAAATTCTGTGAACACTGCAAGCCATGCACATTTACGCTTCAATATGATTATAGACATTCTTTGTGAGTGGAAAATATGAACCTAAGAAGAACTGGCGTACTGTAAAATCAGAACCCAGTGAAACTTAGCGAAACTTAAATTCACTGCATTTTTCCTCTTTGGCAAAAGAAAAAGCACTGTAAAACCAATAATCCAACGGTTTTCAGTGCTTTTTTCATGTTTTTTCTATTGAATTTTCCTCAAACACCTATATAAGTGAAACTTAGCGAAACTTAAATTATGCCCAATATGGAATATACTTTTTATACCTTGGTGCAGTATCCGGATCCATTACTTTAATATAGCCTCCGTCAACAGCACTGGTAAGAAGTCGAGATGCTTTCGCTTTCTCTTTTTCTCCCAATCCAAATATTTTTCGAATATCTGAGTTAGAAATCCCCTCAAAATTGACATATGCCAGACATGCCTGCATATAACAAGTTCTCATTCGATCTTCTTTCGTGGTTAATTCAAACGGTACTTTCGCAAACAATATTGCTTTTGTAAATTGATTGTTTTGATTTTCAATCCTCGGTGCAAGTAATTCATTTTTGCCGGTTGCTTCAACAATCTTATCATATCCACTGCCACGTTCCTCACAGATACCACATTTATGCATAAATCCGGCAATATTTTCATTTCTGGACACCGGCACCGAATCTACAATTCTTTCAATTGCTACCAGTGGTGCGCCAGCATTTGAAAACTCAATTCGATTTTTAAACACTTCTACCATCGGATTTGTACCTCTTTGCTGCAGATCCTGATGTATCATAGCATTTGCCAACAACTCACGGATAGCAATTTCCGGGAAACTGACAACAGATTTCCTTGTTGCCTCTACAATAACCTCTTCCTGTGGAATAATTGTCATAATATACTGCACAATCTCTTCATGTGAAAATGCATAACCTGCACAGAATTCCTTTTCTCTGATAGCCTCTAATCTGGAGTTTTCCTTATACCAAATCACTCTGACAGTTCTTCTATGCAAAGATTCAAATTTCTTCAAATTCTTTGCAATCATCAATGCACCCATATTCGTAATATCCCATGTACCGGCATCGTTTTTCTTAATAAATTTTTCATGTTGCAGGTCTTCTAGTACTTTATCTCGATTTCTCGGAATCGGCATTTCAAGTTTATCATAGTATTTAGAATAATCTAATAAAGACACCATCTCATCTTCATCTAAGTCTCCCATTGCAATTCGAAGTTCATACGGTGTAGAATCGAATGTTCTCCATAATTCTCTTTCTTTATCAGGATACTCTTTTAAATTCTTTTTGTTCGTTCCAATTCTTATAAATTCCCCACCAGCGAACTGTACCGGCTGTTTTTCCGCACAAGGAATCTCCATCAGTACAACCACTCCTTCATCCATCGGAACCTCAAAAAAACGGAAATTAATTCTTGGCGAAAGCATTCTGGAAAGCCATGCTTCCAATTCCTCATTCCCTTTTTTCATCTTACGATACTGAAATTCAGTTCCTACAATTTTATGCGTTGCATCATCCACGCCCCAAACCAAATATGCTTTAGGTCGTTCGCATAGTGCTGCTGAATTGCTTAATGCCGAAATATATTCACCAATCATTTGAGGTTGCTTATTGTTACATTTAAATTCTACCCACTCAGTCTCGTCCGGAAGCTTTGCAAGCTCCCGAACAAGACTCTGCAGATACTCTACTGATCGTATTGCCATAACATCGCCCCTTTTTTACTTTATTATTTGAATAATCTTTTTATATAATCATCTTATCTAAATTACCTATAAGTTTTCATATGTCCATAATTCTTCTGAAAATCTACCACATGTTTTAATTCCTTTTGTATCAGGCATAGCCAACATAAGTAATCTTCTCGGTCTTGTCATTGCAACATATGCTAATCGCATTAATTCTTGTTCTAGTTCCCCCTCCATTAAAAGTTTAGGAGTAATTGTACTTCCTGTTCGACTTTTTACATGTAACAACACAGCCTCATAAGATTCCCCTTTGACACCATGAATTGAAGATCTAGTATACTTCTCCTCATTTTTCTTCTCAAAAAATTTTTTCAACGATATTTTTTTGAAATCCGGTGATTTGTTATCATTACGTTTTATTTTAAATGTATCTTTTATCTCTTTGTTAGGCGATATTTTATACTCACAATTTTTACAGACATCTACAAAAATTGTAGAAAATTCTTTTACCCATTCTGCGATTTCCATATCTACATCAGGCATATTAATCAAAATGTTGATAATAAAATCTTTCCAACTTTCTTCGGTAGTATGCTCTCGTATTTTCTGTTGCATCATGTATTTGTCTGTATCCTCATTAAAAATCATACAATATGTTGCTTTTTCTGTATTCTCATATGCTTTTTTTCTCGATCCATACTTCCATTCATATGCAGCCTTGGCATATAGTTCTATCTCTGCACTTTTCCACAATCCCTTAATATCTGTATCAGAATATATTCTTCCTCTCGTTAAAACAGCAACATTTTTAGGCGATATCTCAATCTGCATTTCCATACATTTTTTGATAAAATAATCAATAGTATCGTTTTCTGAATTATTCTTTGTTAGCAAAAGAATGGGTTTTTGTACTTCATCCTTCCAATATCCTATTGCATTATTACTCTTTGTCCCTCTTAAGCTAGCAGAAAAATAGGATGTAACATTACAGATATTTTGTGAACTTCTAAAATTCCCAGTCAATTCTATTGTCTGCCAACTTGTATCTTCTACTTTTTGTAAAAAACACTCCGGACTAGCATTTCTCCATTCATATATTGACTGATCTGCATCTCCCACCAAAAACATTGATTTTACCCCAGACTTACTTAGTAGATCAAAAACTGCCATTTGATTCACTGACGTATCCTGTGCTTCATCTATAATAATTACTGGGAATCTTTCTGCTATAGCAGATGCAACCATAGGATATTTTTTTAGTAATTGATATGCAAATAATGCAGTTTCATTTTGAAAGATAATCCCCTTATCCTGCAACATTTTCTTATATTGTTGACATGGTAGCGATCTGGCATTTCTTTTTTCACACTTGACCGGTTCATTTCCCTTATAAAACTTCTTATCAATTCCATAATAAAATTGTTCTATGTTATCTATGCAGCCTTTACTATGGCACTCTTTTCTCCAGAAGCCATATGGCATTTTCCATGTATCAGTAATTGTGATCCTTGGACGTACATTGCTAACTGTATCAAGATGTCCATACCGTAACACAATAAACTCATCAATAAAACTATCTACTGTTCCTATAAAATGCGGATATCCTAGTTCACCCAAACTGCCATGAATTGTTTGTGCTTTTTCTTGTATCTCATTACTTGCCACATTCGTAAATGACAGTACTGCCACACCACTATGATAATCTTTCCAATTGTCTATATAAGACAATAATTTATGTGCAACCGAATAAGTTTTTCCACTTCCAGGACATGCTTTTACAACAACTTTTCCCTCAGCTGTTAAAAATTTTTTCTGTTCCTCCGTCAATTGTTCTTTCATAACTTTTTCTCCGTTACACTATAAATCGCATCTTTCAAGTACTCTGGAATAATAAATTCCTTTTCAATTGTTTCTTTATTATCCTTTTGTTTTTTCTGGTCACTAATAACTTGACTTATATATTGGGCAACTGCACCTTTACATTTATCCCTGGTTCTTATAAACAACCACACACACGCTGCTTTTTCACTCAATTCGGATAAAGTTGCAATCTTTTCTTCTAATTTAGGTCCGAGATCTACGTAACAATTTTTAATAGCTTCTACCATATGATAAATATTATTTTCACTACAGCATAATGCATACTCTAATGTTTTATAAGCAGAAAATATATTAATTTCTGTTCCTGAACACAATGTTTCTAATTCCTTATATCTATCTGATGGCTGTCCATTTTCTAAATTTGCAACGATTTCCGAACTAACATTATCATAATCAAAATCTTTACTAATGTAGTCTTTTTCATTCTTTTTAGAACATCTATCATCATCGGTAATAATAGAAACTTTTTTAAAACAAGTCTTTACTTGTTCTGATGATAAAAGATTAACAAAAGGCTTAAATGCAACACTATCCACGTTGACTAACTCTACCGCATATTTCTCCAACGGTCTATCTAAAGCTTTTGCCATTTCTGGAATTAAAATTGCTTCGCTAATTCCCTCTACAAATAAAATTCCCCTTGCAAAAAACATCTGAGATTTCGTAACATCCAAATATCTCTGTAAATATTTTTTATTGTCCTCATTTAACTTTGCTTCTGAAAAAGGCAGACAGAATTTTTCGTGTCCACATTCATATATTAAATTAATATTTTCTATATCAATTTTAGATGCTAATGTTGGAGAATGCGATGTATAAATAATCTGAATATTACTGTCATTTCTATTTGCATCTTCTAAAAAACTATGAACTAGCTCCTGTAACTGTGGATGTAAATGAGCTTCTGGTTCTTCAATCAACAAAAGATTATGATAAATTCCACCTTTTTCAATTGCCATATCTCCAAGCACAGCAGACATAAATAATAGATTATTATATCCCAAACCATTTTGATACAATTCAAAAGAACTATTGGCAAGTTCTTTAATCCTACTGCTTACTTCAGCATCAATATCCATCTGGTCTTCTAAAATAGAGCTTTCAAAATATATTCCCCTAGTATCTGCCTGCATTTTTTTAATTTCTTTATGATTTTGATAATATTCCATAGCTTTTTCATACACAGAATCTGATTTATTTATCAATAACCACTTTGGCTTAAGCCATGCACGTAATGAAGACGCAATTGAATCAAACCTCGGTTCTACCAATCCAATATCGATCTGTTGATTTAAAAATTCTTGTTCAATCTTCGCAAGATTTTTATTTATAGTGGTCTTTGTCTTTATCAATTGATCTTTTTTCAAAAGACTATTATTCGCATCTGTCAAAATCTGTACTAATTCTTTTCTAATTTCCTCTTCTGGAACCATATTTCTAAGTAGTTGTGCCAGTTTGCTGTTTTTAGAAGGTTTCATCTCGTTTTCCGAATCACGTAATGCACCAAGAAAAACTACATCTGTTGCTTCGAATGTATCTGTAGTTAAAGAATTCCCTTCCGTTCCAAATCCCCAATAAACAGATCGTACCTTTTCCATTCCACTAGGAGCAATATATTTTTCGAATTTGATATGAAAATCTCCCCCTTTTCCACTTTCGCTCTGCGGATTCCAAATTTCAACTAATCTCTTTGGAACATCTTCCAGAAATACATCAAATTGGGCATAATCAGCCGTTGTTCCGTCTTCATTAACATGAAAATCTGATTTTGAAAAAAATATATCTTTTTTGTATGTTACTGTGGAATAAGCAATTCTGATTGCATCTATCACTGAAGATTTTCCAGAATTATTTTCACCAATAATTGCATTTACACCTTGGTTAAATATTAATGATACTCCTTCTTCATCAAAAACTCTAAAATTTTTAATATCTAATCTTTTTAAATACATACATTTCCCCCTCCCTTAGTTTCTTAACATATTCTAATTCTTATTCCCCATATTTAACCGGTTCTTCCGCTACCATTTGCACTTGCTCGTCTCTCTCAATTTTCCGGTAATCCACAGTCTTTTTTGAACGCATTTCTCTATAAATCACTCCCGCCAGTGCACTCATTACAGCATCGTACTTACTTTTGTCTTCGAATAGAGAACCATAGCTGTCCTGTGCTTCCATATAGCTTTCCATTGCTGCATTTCCAAAAGCCGAAGGAAAAATGCTTTCCGTAAAAATTCTTGGATCTGAAGTACGTGCAGAACTTGCCAGTTTATCATCAGCAATCAGTTTATCGTGTAACGCACCAAGCATCACCCGATCTCCATCTGTGAACTGTCCTTTATACTTCTCGTTAATCTTATCCAAAATTTCATCCAATGTGCTTTTCTGTCGGATTCCCTGTGCCCCCTGCTTTTTAGATGGAACATACTGCCCGTCAACTTTTTCCAGTTTTATTGCACCCTCAAAAGTCTTCTGCAATTTATAGTATTCCAGTTTCAGCTTTCCATCTAAATCAATTGGTTCTTCTTTTTCTTCCGGCAAAAGTCCAATTAAATAGCTAAGGAAAAGATATTCCTTGTGCATATCAGCGTCAAACATACGAACTACTTGTGTTATATAACTATACCATCGTAATAATTTTCTTACCTGCCTTCTAAACTGATAACGTTCTTCTGGGTTTTTCAAATTATATCTGTCTGCTACCGGTTTTAATACACTTGTCATTTTTCCCATCGCAGTTGCATCCTGCTTACCAGAATGATTCCATATATCAATAAATGCCTTGATATCATTCTCATTATAAATTGCATAATCCAGAAGTTCTTTTTCTGTCTGATAAATCAAATCCACATTTACTTCCTGCTCAAGGCTTGTCTCCTGATAAAATGGCTGAAATGCTTCCAGAATATCCTCTTTTTTGTTTGCAAAATCCAACACAAATGTGTCCACCTTTCCAGGACATGTTCGATTCAAACGAGATAATGTCTGCACTGCTTTCACATTTTTCAATTTCTTGTCAACAATCATTGTATGTAACAATGGTTCATCAAAACCCGTCTGATATTTTTCCGCTACTACCAGAACGTTGAAATTATCATGAAATTCTTCCTTTGTCTGACTTTCTGATATATGACTTCCATCTTCCCTTACGTTCAGCCCGGATTCTGTATACTCTTCATCTCCATCCTGCACCGTTCCGGAAAATGCAGCCAAAATATCCATATCTACATAATGCTGTTCTCTTATATATCTTTTGATTTCATGGAAATATCGAACTGCTGCCAGTCTCGAATCTGTGACAACCATCATTTTCCCTTTTCCACCGATTTTTTGTTTCGTAGTCTCTCTGAATGTTTCTACAATAATCTGTGATTTCTGGCTGATATTATATGGATGCAATTTTTCATATTTCTTTATAATCTTTGTTGCTCTGCTTTCTGGAAGCTCCGGATTTTCCGGTGTGTCTTTTGCAATTTTGAAGCAGGTACTGTAAGTCATATAATTCTGCAAGACATCCAGTATGAATCCTTCCTCTATCGCCTGTCTCATACTGTAAATATGAAATGGATGAAAACTTCCATCTGTCCATTGACTTCCAAACATCTCCAGCGTTGCCGGTTTCGGAGTCGCAGTAAATGCAAAAAAAGATAAATTAGGATGTTTTCCATGTGTCAGCATCTCCTGCACAAGTTTATCATTTCTGTCTATTTCATCTTCTGCTTTTCCTTCTATTTCCGCATATTCTCGCAATGCTGCTTCTGTATCAGCCAACGCCGCTTTCAGTTTCATTGCAGAACTTCCTGTCTGTGAAGAATGAGCTTCATCTACAATAATCGCAAAGTTTCTTCCGGCAACCTTATCCACTTCCTGATAAATTACCGGGAATTTCTGCAATGTGGTTACAATAATTCTTGCACCGTTATTGATGGCGTCTCTTAAATCTTTTGAGTTCTTTTTATCATCAATCGTCTCTACCGACCCTATCGTATGATCAAACCCTGAAATGGTTTCCTGTAGCTGTTCATCTAACACAGTTCGGTCTGTAACTACAACCACACTACTGAAAATAGATTTATCATTCGAATCATGTAAGGATGCCAGTCTGTACGCTGTCCAGGCAATAGAATTGGATTTTCCAGAACCTGCACTATGCTGAATCAGATAATTGTGGCCAGCACCTTCTTCTTTCACATCTGCAATTAATTTACGTACAACATCCAATTGATGATATCTTGGGAAAATCAGTCTTTTCTTTTTCGTAACCTGCTCTGATCCGTCAGACATTCGTTTCTTTTCTTTCTTCACTTGTAGATGAATAAACTTTTGAATAATATCCATCATACTGTCTTTCTGGAATACATACTCCCAGAAATATGATGTCGGATATCCGTCTGGATTCACTGGATTTCCCTTACCACCATCATTCCCAGCACCGTTCGATCCCTGGTTGAATGGAAGAAAGTATGTATTTTTTCCCTCCAACCGTGTTGTCATCCAAACTTCCAACTGATCAATACAAAAATATCCTAAGATTCTCTTATTGAACTGAAAACATATTTCTCTTGGGTCACGATCATACATCCACTGACGCTTAGCATTATCAACGTTTTGTCCTGTATACTGATTCTTTAATTCAAGGGCAAATACCGGAATCCCATTTACCGACAGAACCATATCAACAGAATTATGTGTATCACTGGAATAAAACCACTGTCTATTGCAGGTAATTTCATTCTTTTCGTATAGTGCTTCCGCTGTTTGGTTTAAACCGGATTCTGGTTTAAAATAACATACTTTGAATGGAATGCCTCTATGTTTAAATCCATGTCGCAATACAGAAATAAGTCCGTCCATATCACAAGCATTGTTGAAAGCAAGACAAAATTTGCGTTCTGGATCCACTTTATTCTGCAATAAAAAGCATTTCCATTTCTTTGGCTGTGTTCTC
>OGQZ01002724.1_pt1 | contig 11922 bp, 10 predicted proteins | sample 1553321 | NCBI WGS metagenome assembly OGQZ01 (sample SAMEA2579958, study PRJEB22360) | human gut metagenome | reverse complement strand
CAAAGAAATGGACATAGGTTCGGCCAAGATCACACCGGAAGAGATGGAAGGAGTTCCTCATCACCTGGTCGATGTGCTGGAACCGGAAGAGGAGTTTAACGTAGTACGTTTTCAGGAACTGGCAAAGGAGGCAATGAAGGGGATTTATGAACGTGGTCATATCCCGATCGTTGTAGGCGGGACAGGTTTCTATATCCAGGCACTTCTGTATGATATAGATTTTACGGAAAATGAGACAGATCACACATACCGGAAAGAACTGGAGCAGCTCGCGGAGGAAAAAGGAGAAGAGTATCTCCATAAGTTGCTTCAGGAGGCAGATCCGGAATCAGCCGGCCAGATCCATTGTCATAATGTGAAGCGGGTGATCCGTGCATTGGAATTTTATCATCAGACGGGAACAAAAATTTCTGAGCATAATGAGAAAGAACGGGAAAAAGAAGCTGCATACCGGTCCGCATATTTTGTTCTGACAGATGAGAGAAAAAGGTTATATGAACGGATCGACCGCCGTGTGGAAAAAATGATGGAGCAGGGACTGCCCGAAGAAGTGGAGGCACTGCGAAAACGCGGGCTGAAACGGGAAAACGTATCCATGCAGGGGCTTGGATATAAAGAGCTGTTCGGCTATTTTGAAGGAGAATATCCGCTTGAAGAGGCAGTCAGGATCATCCAGCGGGATACAAGGCATTTCGCAAAGCGTCAGCTGACGTGGTTCAGAAGAGAACGGGATGTGATCTGGATAGATAAAAGTATTGTCGGAAGAGATGAAGACAAGCTGATCACATTTATGCTGGATCAGCTCAGAAAAAAAGAGATAATCAGGTAAAAGAAGAGGAAAGAAAATGGGAATAATGGATACAGAAAAAATCTATGAAGGACTTGGAATTTCCAGAGAAGTATGGGAGTACGGGCAGAGGACAGAGAGCCGGCTGAAAGAACGGTTTGAAGAATTTGACAAAAATGCAGAATATAACCAGATGAAAGTGATCCGGGCGATGCAGGAGAACCGGGTCAGTGAAGGCTGCTTTAATTATGTGAGCGGTTATGGGTATAATGATCTTGGAAGGGATACACTGGAGTCGGTTTATGCGTCGGTATTTCATACCGAGGCAGCCCTGGTACGTCCACAGATTACCTGTGGAACGCATGCACTGGCACTGGCACTGGCTGCCAATCTGCGTCCGGGCGATGAACTGCTCTCTCCGGTCGGAAAGCCGTATGATACACTGGAAGAAGTGATCGGTATCCGTCCATCCAAGGGATCTCTTGCGGAGTATGGGATTACTTACCGGCAGGTGGAACTTTTAGAAGACGGATATTTCGATTATCCGGCTATTGAGGCAGCCCTGAATGAAAAGACAAAGCTGGTGACGATCCAACGTTCCAAAGGATATCAGACAAGACCAAGCTATTCCGTAGAAAAGATCGGAGAACTGATTGCTTTTATTAAAGAGAGAAGACCGGATGTGATCTGTATGGTAGATAACTGCTATGGAGAATTTGTAGAGCGGATTGAACCGAGTGATGTAGGAGCAGATATGATCGTCGGTTCTCTGATCAAAAATCCGGGAGGCGGCCTTGCACCGATCGGTGGCTATATTGCCGGACGGGAAGATCTGATCGAGAACTGTGCTTACCGGCTGACTTCTCCGGGACTGGGAAAAGAAGTGGGGGCATCTCTCGGAGTCATGCAGTCATTTTATCAGGGATTTTTCCTTGCACCGACTGTGGTATGCGGTGCGTTGAAAGGGGCAGTCTTTGCAGCCAATATTTATGAAGGACTGGGATATCCGGTAGTACCGGATGGAAAAGAATCCCGTCATGATATCATTCAGGCAGTGACCCTCGGCTCTGCGGAAGGTGTGATCGCTTTCTGTAAAGGAATCCAGGCAGCAGCTCCGGTGGACAGCTATGTAAGTCCGGAACCATGGGCAATGCCGGGGTATGACAGTGATGTGATCATGGCAGCAGGAGCTTTTGTGCAGGGATCTTCCATTGAACTGAGTGCCGACGGACCGCTAAAACCACCTTATGCAGTCTACTTCCAGGGAGGACTGACCTGGTACCATGCAAAACTTGGAATTCTTTGGTCTTTACAAAAACTTTATGAACGAAACCTTGTAGACAAGAGCAGGATGTGCTAATATATTCTGTGTGTAATTTTTACGGAGGAAGTTTACATAAATTGCCACGTTGAGAGAGCGGAAAGGAATTTATGACAAAACATGAGACTGTAAAAGAATTGCCGGATACGGAACAACCATATGAGAAATGTTACACGCGGGGAGCGGAATATCTCTCCGATGCGGAACTGCTTGCCGTTATCCTAAGAACCGGGACAAATGGTATAAGATCCATAGAACTTGCTCAGAATATTTTAAAGATCCATGATAAGGGGCTTTTAGGACTGTATGACCTGAGTAAAGAGGAACTGTTACAGATACCGGGGATCGGAAAGGTCAAAGCGATACAGTTAAAATGTATTGCAGAACTGAGCAAGCGGATCAGCCGTCTTTCCTTACGGGAGGGGGTAACATTAGAATGTGCGGAGTCCGTAGCGAACTACTATATGGAACAGCTCCGACATGAGACGAAAGAGGTTTTGTTAGTCAGTCTTTTTACCGGAAAGGGGAGACTGATCACAGAACAGGTGGTTTCCGTTGGAAGCATCAACAGTTCCGTTGTTTCGCCAAGAGAGATTTTTTATACGGCAATCATTCATAATGCAGCATATCTGATATTGCTGCACAACCACCCAAGTGGTGATCCGACGCCAAGTGAACAGGATTTCAAGGTCACAGAGCATTTAAAGATCTGTGGCAAGTATATGGACATCCAGCTTGCGGATCACATCATTATTGGAGACAATCAATATTACAGCTTTCGAGAAAACGGACGATTATAAGTCAAAAGGGAGAAATACAATGAGCAATACATTCGGAATTGATTTAGGCACCTGCAATGTCAAGGTTTTTTGCAAGGCAACAGGAAAGGTCCTGAACGAAAAAAATACTATCGCGATTGTGAACAAAAATCAGATGTATGCATATGGAGATCAGGCATATGCCATGTATGAAAAAGCACCGGAGAACATCAATGTAACATTTCCGGTAATCAATGGTGTTATCGCAGACTATGCAAACATGCAGACGATGATTTTTGAATTTTTAGAAAAATATTCCAAGGGAAAGGTGCGTGGAGCAGAGTTTGTCGTTGCCGTACCAACTGATATTACAGAGGTCGAGAAAAAGGCATTTTTTGACATCTTTGCAAAGAGCAAGGTAAAACCAAAAGGCGTGCTTCTCTGTGAGAAACCACTTGCAGATGCCGTTGGATTGGGAATTGATGTCAACGAGCCGACCGGTGTCATGGTTGTGGATATCGGAGCAGATACAACAGAGATTTCCGTCATGTCATTAGGCGGACTGGTACTGAGCGACCTGCTTCATTTTGGAGGAAACCGGATTGATGAATCCATTATTTCCCATCTGAAACGTACCTACAGTCTGGTGATCGGACAAAAGACAGCAATGACCTTAAAAGAGAAGTTAGGCTATGGCGTACCGGGTGCAGAAGACAGCATGGTGATCGTCGGAAGAGACTTAGTCAGCGGACTTCCGGTGGAGAGAGAGATTTCAACCGAGATTGTCTACGAGGCGATCAAAGATAACCTGAACTCTATCTGCAACTCCATCAAGATGATCTTAGAAAAGACGCCGCCGGAGCTTGCAAAAGATATTATCCATTCCGGAATCTATATTACGGGTGGAAGCTCTAAAATACATAGACTTGATGAACTGTTTACGGAAATCACCGGAATCAAGGTCAACTGTGCCGAAAATCCGGAGGAGACGGTAGTTCAGGGTCTGAATAAAATTGTTTCAGATGAAAAATATAAACGTCTGACCTTTACAATGAAAACAAAGATTTATAAATAGAGGCATTTATGAAGCGTAAAAAGAACAAAAATTCTTTTCCTGCAAGATATCTGCTGTTAGTCCTTTGCGGAATCTGCCTGATCGTCATGTTTTTAGCATATTCCGTGGGCGGTACTTCCGGCGGACCGTTAAATTCCGTGGCAAGTTATATTTTTGTTCCAATGCAGAAGGGAATCAATTCGGTAGGTACATTTTTTTCGAATAAATCCGACCGTTTTCAGACCTTAGAATCTGTGATGGACGAGAATACAAAGCTGAAAGAGCAGGTAGAAAAGCTGTCCACAGAGTTAAATACCGTCAAGCTAGAGCAGTACGAGTTAGAAGATTTGCGGGAATTGTACAAACTGGATCAAAAATATCCAAATTATAAAAAAGTTGCGGCAAATGTCATCGGGAAAGACAGCGGTAACTGGTTTAACGTCTTTTTGATCGACAAGGGAAAAAAAGACGGAATTGAAAAAGATATGAACGTTATGGCAGGAAACGGTTTAGTCGGAATTGTCATAGATGTAGGACCGCATTATGCAAAGGTGCGTTCGATTATTGACGATACCAGCAAAGTCAGCGGAATGGTGTTATCGACTTCCGGCAACTGTATTGTAAACGGTGATCTGCAGGCGATGAATGACAACTGTGAGATTACCTTTAAGAATCTGAAGGATGCAGATGACAAGGTAAAAAAGGGTGACCAGGTGGTTACTTCTTATGTCAGTGATAAGTTCTTACAGGGAATCCTGATCGGTTATGTAAGTGAGACCGAAATGGATTCTAACAATATCACCAAATCGGGAACTATTACCCCGGCAGCCGATTTTGAACATTTGCGTGAGGTGCTCGTTATCTTAGATAAGAAGACGGACGCAACTTCAGATACGGAGAAATAAGGATGAGAAGAAAAATTTCAGTCATACTGATCGTAGTTATATGTTTTCTGCTGCAAAGTACACTGTTTTCAGCATTGTCCTTTGCATCAATATCACCCAATCTTCTGATCGTAGTGGTTTCTTCCTTTGGTTTTATGCGTGGAAGAAAAGAGGGAATGTGGATCGGACTTTTTTGCGGAGTATTAATGGATATCTTCTTTGGGGAGATTCCGGGATTTTATACTCTGCTATATCTGTTGATCGGGTATGTGAACGGAATGTTTCGGAAAGTTTTTTATCCGGATGATATCAAACTTCCGATGATCCTGATCTTAGGAAGTGACTTCGTATTGAATTTAGCAATTTATCTGCTTCGTTTCCTTCCAAGAAAAAAGATCCATTTCGGGTACTATCTGTTCCATATCATGATACCGGAGATGGTCTATACTTTAGTAATTACAATCGCACTTTATTTTATAATACTGAAGATCAACAGACACCTCGAAACAATTGAAAAAAGGAGTGCAGCAAAATTTGTTTGATAAGATAAAAGAAGTCTTTGCAAATATATTAAAATCCAGAATTTTAGTATTGACGATCATCATGTGCATTTTGTCATTCCTGTTGCTTTGGCGGGTGTTTAAACTGCAGATTATCAATGGTCAGGAGTATTTAGACAATTATACCTTAAAAATTGAAAAAACGAGGGATTTAGCAAGCACACGAGGCAATATCTATGACAAAAACGGAAAACTCTTAGCATACAATGAACTTGCTTATGCCATTACTTTAGAGGATAACGGAGTCTACAACTCCAGAGCGGAACGAAATAAGGCACTGAACAAGGAACTCTATCGTCTGTTAAAAGTTTTAGATAAGAATAAAGACCAGATCAGGAATGATTTTTACATCAGTTATTCCGAACGGGATGGCTATCAGTATACGGTTTCCGGTACGACATTAAAACGATTTCTTGCTGACATTTACGACCACAAATCGACAGATGATCTCAAGTATAATAAGACCTTAGGATACAACGAAGCCGAGGCAACGCCGGAACAGGTCATGGAGTATCTGTCCTCTGATAAGCGTTATGGTATTTCAGACAAGTACAGTGCTTATAACCGTTACCGGATCCTAGTCCTGCGCTATGCCATTGCACAGAACAGCTATCAGAAATTTGTCCTTACGGTCTTAGCAAGCGGTGTCAGTGACGAGACGGTAGCATGGGTCAGTGAGAATTCCGATACCCTGCAGGGAATGTCTGTCAATGAAGAGACTGTCCGTAAATATAATGACAGTAAATATTTTGCACATATCATTGGCTATACCGGACAGATTTCCGTAGATGAATATAAGGAACTGTCGAAAAAAGATAAATACTATTCCCTTACCGATGTGGTGGGAAAATCAGGAATTGAGCAGGTCATGGACAAAGAACTGCAAGGCGAAAAGGGCTATGAAAAGATCAGCGTAGACAACCTTGGAAAAGTGGTAGATGTAATTAAACGCAAAGAACCGACGGCGGGAAATGATGTCTATCTGTCCATTGATGCAGATCTGACAAAAGCGGTTTATGATCTGTTAGAGCAGGAAATAGCAGGAATCGTATACTCGAAGATTGAAAATATCAAAGAGTACCATTCCACCGGTTCGGCATCCGATATCAAGATTCCGATCGATGATGTATATTTTGCATTTATCAATAACGGAATGATCGACACTTCGCATTTTACGGAGGATGATGCAAGCGATACAGAGCGTACCGTATACAGTGCATATACCTCAAAGGAAAGCTCGGTACTTTCAAGAATGGACAGTCTGCTTTCCGGCGGTGCCAATACACCGTTTGGCGAACTCGGCGAGGAAGATCAGGATTATATCACAGAGCTGATCAAACGCCTGAAATCCAATGGCATACTCGACAACAGTGCGATTGATACATCAGATGGAACTTATGTAAACTGGAAAGAGGGAAAGATTTCCCTGAATGAATATCTGAATTATGCAATTTCTAAAAGCTGGATCGATATCAGTAAATTTACCGTAGAAGAAAAATATTCAGATTCCGAAGAAATTTTCCGGTCGCTTACTGCTTATATCTTAGACGACTTAAAAGAGGATTATAATTTCAGTAAAATTGTCTATAAGTACATGATCCGCCAGAATATGATCAGTGGCACACAGCTTTGCCTGATTCTCTATGATCAGGGCGTACTTGAAAAGGACGAGGCACAGATTGCAGCGTTAAGCAACGGTTCTGCGAGTGCATACAATTTTGTCAGAGAGAAGATCAAGAGTCTTGAGATCACTCCGGCGCAGCTTGCATTAGACCCATGCTCTGGTTCCTGTGTTGTTACAAATGTTAAGACAGGAGAATTGTTAGCACTGGTTTCCTATCCGGGCTATGACAATAACCGTTTGGCAAATTCCGTAGACAGTGAGTATTACAGCTCGTTAAGCAATAATCTGTCTCTGCCGCTTTATAATCATGCAACACAGCAAAAGACGGCACCTGGTTCTACCTTTAAAATGGTCAGTGCGGTTGCAGGTCTGACGGAAGGAGTTATTTCCGTTGGGGAGCATATTACGGATAAAGGACAGTTTGACCGTTTTGCAAACGGACCAAAATGTTGGATCTATCCAAGTTCCCATGGAAGCATCAATGTATCAGAAGCGATCCGGGATTCATGTAACTATTATTTTTCCGAGGTTGGTTACCGCTTAAGTTTACAGGGCGGCACCTATAACGAAGAAAAAGGTTTAGAAAAGATTAAAGAATATGCATCGCTGTTTGGATTAGATTCCAATACCGGAATCGAGATACCGGAGAGCAAACCGGAGATCGCAACCGAATATCCGGTTACGGCAGCATTTGGACAGAGTAATCATAACTTTACAACGTCAGAACTGGCCCGTTATGTAACAACGGTTGCAAATTCGGGAACACTTTATAAAGAAACACTGTTGAAAAAGGTCTGTGACCCGGATGGAAAGACGATCAAAGAGTATGGACCTACCGTAGAAAACCAGTTGAGTGAAGTTTCCGGTTCTACATGGGATACTGTTCATTCCGGTATGAGAATGGTGGTTTCCACACTGGATGCATTTAACGGAATGGGCGTAGAGGTAGCCGGAAAGACCGGTACTGCCCAGCAGGTACAGACACGTCCAAACCATGCGTTGTTTGTAGGATATGCACCATATGCAGATCCGGAGGTATCCATTGCAACGCGTATTGCGTATGGTTATACTTCCCATAATGCAGCAGATGTTTCAGCACAGATTTTGAAATACTATTTCAAACTTGCAAGCGAAGAAGAGCTGTTAGACGGAACCGCAGAAGATGTGGGAAACTCTGCAAATGCCGTTACCGATTAACAGTATGAGGAGGGATTGCATGGAACAACAGGTGATCTTAAAAAGTAACCGTTATGGCATCAATCTGATTCTCAATGAGAATCTGCCCTTTGAAGAGTTACTGGATGCAATTATTTTAAAGTTTCATGAGTCAGATAAGTTTTTTAAAAATGCCAGTATCGCGATCACTTTTTCCGGCAGACACCTGTCTACGGAAGAGGAGATACGTATCATAGATGCCATCACGGAACAGACGAGTATCCATATTATCTGTGTGTTAGACAGTGATGAACAAAAAGAACTGGATACGAAAGCACAGATTGAAGAATTTTTAAGGCGTCAGGAGGAAAGCACCGGACAGTTTTATAAAGGGACACTTCGTTCCGGACAGGTCTTAGAGTGTGAATCCAGTGTCGTGATCGTCGGAGATGTGAATCCGGGAGCAAAGATCGTAGCAAAGGGAAACATTGTGGTCTTAGGAAGTTTAGACGGCAATGCCTATGCCGGAGCAGCTGGAAATTCGGAATCATTTGTGGCAGCGCTGCATATGAATCCGATTCAGATAAAAATTGCCGATGTCATTGGCAGAAGCGAAGATAAGAGTCCGTTAGAGAGATTACGCGGACGGAAAAAACAGTTAGAACCTCAGGTAGCATACATAAAAGAGGAAGCCATTTGTATTGATGTCATGAAGAATGGAATGTTTGAAAACTTTTATTAAGCGGAGGTTATAATGGGTGAAGTAATCGTAATAACATCAGGAAAAGGCGGTGTGGGCAAGACAACAACGACTGCTAACATCGGAACAGGTTTGGCACAGATGGATAAAAAGGTCATATTGATCGATACAGACATTGGCCTTAGGAATTTGGATGTTGTTATGGGATTGGAAAATCGGATCGTCTATAATCTGGTAGATGTGATCGAAGGAAACTGTCGTTTAAAGCAGGCAGTCATCAGGGATCGGAAATATCCGAACCTCTATCTGATACCTTCAGCACAGACGAAGGACAAGACAGCCGTCAATCCGGAACAGATGAAAAAACTCACCGAAGAACTGAAAGATGAATTTGATTACATATTGCTGGACTGCCCCGCAGGAATTGAGCAGGGATTTTTAAATGCGATCGCGGGTGCGACAAGAGCAATAGTAGTGACTACTCCGGAAGTCTCAGCAATCCGGGATGCAGACCGCGTAGTTGGACTTTTAGAAGCTGCCGAGATGGAACAGATCGAACTGGTGGTAAACCGTATCCGGATCGATATGGTCAAACGGGGCGACATGATGTCGTTAGAAGATGTCTGTGAAGTCTTAGCGATCAATCTTTTAGGAGCAGTGCCGGACGATGAAGCCATTGTTGTTTCTACAAACCGGGGCGAACCGTTAGTTGGAAGCAGTGCAATGGCAGGTATCGCATACAGTAATATATGCAAAAGGATTTTAGGATATGACGTGCCTCTTATGACTTTTGAAAATAAAACAGGATTTTTTTCAAAAGTATCAGGTTTATTTAGAAGATAGGAGGCAGGCATGGGAATCTGGGATTTATGGAACAGGAAGAGTTCCAAAGATTTTGCGAAGGACAGGTTAAAGCTGTTGTTAGTTTCTGACCGGGCAGGCTGTTCTTCAGAAGTAATGGAACTGATGAAAAACGATATTATCTCTGTGATATCAAAATACATGGAGATTGATGAAGAGGAACTGGATATACAGATTACAAAGACGGAGTCGGAGGACCATCGGGGAATGATCCCTGTCATGGTGGCAAATATTCCAATCCGTGATATCAAGCATAAAGGAAATTAAAGGCGTTATGTTAAAACAGTACAAACTCAAAGATTATGATTTTCGTCTGGTCGCCTATGTGGTGGTGTTGACCATCATCGGAATACTGGTGATCGGAAGTGCAAACAGCTCGGTACAGGGGAAACAGATCCTTGGTCTGGTCTTAGGACTGATTACCATGGTGGTGGTCTCGCTGATGGACTATGAGTTTCTTCTGCGGTTTTCGTGGATATTTTATTTTATTAATATAGTCCTTTTGACACTGGTATTGATTATGGGTGACAAATCAAAAGGTGCTACCCGTTGGGTGGAGATCGCGGGAATCCGCTTTCAGCCGTCGGAGTTAGGTAAGATTCTTTTGATCCTGTTTTTTGCATACTTCTTTGCAAAATATCAGGAGAGTGTCAATCGTCCGAAGGTTCTGATCGGTTCTTTTATCTTAGCGGGAATTCCACTGGCACTGATAAAAAAAGAGCCGGATCTGTCCACAACGATTGTGACAGCACTGATCTTTCTTGTACTGTTATTTATGGCAGGACTCAGCTACAAATTTATTGCGACAGTCCTTGCTGTTTCCGTTCCTTCGGCAGCAATCTTTTTAGCGTTGATCCTGCAGCCGGATCAGAAGATTTTAAGGGGTTATCAGTATAAAAGGATCATGGGATGGCTTCAGCCGGAAAAATATGCAGATGATGCTTACCAGCAGCAGAACTCCATTATGGCGATCGGTTCCGGGCAGTTGTTGGGAAAAGGACTCTATAATACCGATGTCAATTCCGTAAAAAATGGTAATTTTATTTCAGAACCACAGACAGACTTCATTTTTGCGGTAGTTGGAGAGGAAATGGGCTTTTTAGGAAGTGTATTGATCATAATTTTACTCTTACTAATTACCATAGAATGTATTATAATAGCTAAAAGGGCAAAAGATTTATCGGGAAGACTGCTTTGCTGTGGAGTCGCAGCATTGATTGGATTTCAGAGTTTTGTAAACATCTGTGTAGTAACCGGACTGATGCCAAATACCGGTCTTCCACTTCCTTTTGTAAGCTATGGACTGACTTCTTTAGTATCATCATTTATTGGTATCGGGTTAGTCTTAAATGTCGGGTTACAACCTAGAAAATATGGATCGGGGGAACGTACTTCATGAATATTGGGCTGATCGCACATGATGCAAAGAAAAAACTGATGCAGAATTTCTGCATCGCATACAGGGGGATTTTATGTAAAAATGATCTGTATGCCACGGGAACGACAGGACGTCTGATCGAAGAAGTGACAAATATAAACATTCACAAGTATTTAGCGGGACATTTAGGCGGTGTCCAGCAGTTAGGGGCGCAGATATCAGCAAACGAGATCGATCTGGTGATCTTCTTAAGAGATCCGTTGACAAAAAAAGCACACGAACCGGATGTTGCCCTGATAGCACAGCTTTGTGATGAACATAATATTCCGTTAGCAACAAACCTTGCGACAGCGGAGCTTTTGATCAGAGCCTTAGAGCGAGGAGATTTAGACTGGCGTGAAATGTATAAGTAAAAGAAAAAAAGCAGCTGCACTGCTTGGAGTATTTGTCATCGGACTTACCGGCTGCACCTCAAAAGAAGTTGTATTGGAAAATGCCTATGATGTCTGTGACACATCTGCAAAATACGGCATCACGGAAAATGGGGCATCCCAGTCGGCAGAATTCTTTGCAAGGGATTTAGTCGTAACCGAGGATGAGAACCTTGGTTTAGAAAAGACAACCGAACGTGTGGCAGAGGCGGCAGGCGTATTTTTGACTTCCCAAAAAGAAGCCGTATATAAAAAGAATATTTTTGAAAAACTTTATCCGGCGAGCACGACAAAAATACTGACCGCATATGTTGCCTTAAAAAACGGCAATTTAGACGATGTAGTAACCGTCAGTGCCAATGCAGCGAATCAGGCGAGTGATTCTTCGGTCTGTGAATTAAAAGAGGGG
>OGQZ01002719.1_pt1 | contig 11930 bp, 11 predicted proteins | sample 1553321 | NCBI WGS metagenome assembly OGQZ01 (sample SAMEA2579958, study PRJEB22360) | human gut metagenome | reverse complement strand
AATGGCTTTTAGAATTGATAGTGAAAATAATGGGGTAAAAGGAGATTTGCCAGTATCTCTTTTAGAAACGACTATCTTGGATAATGAAGATTTAAAAATATTAAGAAATATTATTGAAGAAATTAATACAGTTTTGTATACAATTATTCCAGGATTAAGAATTGAAATTAAAGAATATGGCGGCCAGTTAATGGATAATGGAGAAGAAGGATATAAAATTGAACTTATGTCATCAAGAGAAGGGATGCCGTCATATCCAATTAGAATGGAATCAGAGGGAATTATAAAAATAATTTCAATCTTAAATGCATTAATTCAAGCGTTTAGTGATTCTTCTATTTGTCTGGCAATAGACGAATTAGATGCAGGAATATTCGAATATATATTAGGAGAATTGCTGCAAATATTTGATGAGAGTGCAAAGGGCCAATTGATTTTTACATCACATAATCTTAGAGCATTAGAAATGTTGGAAAAAGAAAGTATAATGTTTTCAACAACCAATTCCTCAAACCAATATATTCATATGAAAAATATAAAACAATCAAACAATCTGAGAGATGTTTATTTAAGAAGCATAACACTTGGAGGACAGAAAGAAGAAATTTATAAAGAAACCAGTAGCTTGAAGATAGCAAGGGCATTTCGAAAAGCAGGTAGGTGTGCAAAAAATAATGAATGAGAAAAAAGTAATATTATTTATAGTAGAAGGTCCGAGTGATCGAGCAGCATTAGGACCTATTATGGAAGAGTATTTTAATAGTGAAGATATTAAATTTTTGATAGTTCACGGGGATATAACAATTAAAAATTATATTACGAAAGATAATGCTATTATTAAGGTAAATGAACAAATAAAGGAAAAATTAAAGGAATTAAAGAAAAAATATAATTATAGTAAGACAGATTATATTAAGATAATTCATTTGATTGATACGGATGGCGTTTATATATCAGATGATAAAGTAATGCAAAAAGAAGGAGAAAATAGCAGCAAATCTAAAGTTTTATATTATGAAGATCATATAGAAGCAGAGAATGTGAATGGAATAAGAAATAGAAATGCAAAGAAAGCAGAAGTCTTATTTAAATTAAGAACAACAAAGAATATTGATGGCATTCAATACCGTGTTTACTATAATTCATGTAACTTAGAACATGTATTATACGATGAATTGAAAGATTTTACAGATGATGAAAAATTAGAAAAGTCAGATGATTTTGCTGAGCAATATGAAGGAAAATCAGACGAATTTATTCAATTTATTTCAGATGAATCAGTTGCAGTAGAAGGATCATATAAAGAAACGTGGGAATATATAGAAAAGGATTTAAATTCATTAAATAGACATAGCAATATGAATTTAATCTTTCAAAAAGAATGAGTAAGAACTGAATAATAAAATATCAGCCATCAGAAGTTCTTAAACGGATAAAGACGGAGAATACTATAATAGACGAAAGATAAAGAATTGTGTATAATAAGTATTATTTAGAAGTAACAAAGTACTAAAAAGTGTCAAGAATAACAAAAAAGTACTAATTTTTGCATAAATGGGAGGAAAGATCATGGGCAGATATCTAAACAGTTCAACTTCATATGTCTTATACAAAGGACAAACAGAACAGCCATACTTTGTAGATAAATCACAAATGCTATCAGAATTATTTCCATTTTTAGATTCAGGTAATACCCATATATGCATTACACGTCCAAGACGTTTTGGAAAGACAGTCATGGCCAATATGATCACTGCTTTTTTAGGAAAAAAACAGGATTCAGATTCAATTTTTAAGTAACCTTTTGAAGGATCGTTCATATGTACAATTGACTTATATGACAGGAATTCTTCCGATTGCTAAGTATTCCAGTGGATCGGAATTAAATATGTTTTGGGAATATACAATGGCATCTGAGGCGAAATATAATGAATATTTTGGATTTACAGATTCAGAAGTAGATCAGTTGTATGAGAAATATACGAGGAATACACGAGAGATTCATATTTCAAGAGAAGATTTGAAAGAATGGTACGATGGTTATACGACAAAATCAGGAGAGAGAATGTATAATCCAAGATCTGTAGTTTTGGCATTGACAAATAATAATATTGGAAATTACTGGACAAGTTCAGGACCATATGATGAGATTTTTTATTATATCAGACAAAACATAGATGATGTACAAAATGATCTCGCATTAATGATATCAGGAGAGACAGTAACAGCAAAGATTCAGGAATATGCAGCAGTTTCAATGAATTTAACGACAAAAAATGAGATATTTTCTGCAATGATCGTATATGGATTCTTAAGTTACGAGAATGGGGAAGTAAGAATTCCGAATAAAGAGCTGATGAATAAATTTGATGATATGATTCAGGGCTGATTTTGGAGTTAAAAGTAGATCATACGCCAGAAGAAGCTCTAGAACAGATAAAAAATAAAAATTATAAATTACGTTTTCAAGGGAAATTAGCTGAAAAGAAAGTCACAGTGAAAAAGATTCTTGGAATTGGTATAAGTTATGAAAGAAAAACGAAAAAACATAACTGCCAAGTAGAGTGGTTGTAAAAAGTGATGGGTTGAAAACTAAGGATCTTTATAAAACGATTCATAAGGCATCAAAGTTAAAAGCAGAAAAGTATAACAAGAGGAAGTGGAGGTATATGCAGAAGCAATTAAAGAAGTCAAAGAAAATATTATACAGTAATGCGGCAACACAGAAATCAATTAATAGTGCAAAATCGGATTTGAAAAAGAGTATAAATAAACTAAGGAGAAAATAAATTTGAAAAAAAGAAAATTAGTGTTTGCAATTACAGCCATCACGGTATTTTCAGCGATGATGTTAACATCAAACACAAAAGCACAAGCTGCAGCAAAGAAGACATACACGATCACGCCAAAGTTATCACCATATAAAGGAAAGTACAAAAAAGCAAAAGGATACTACAATTCCACAACAAAACAGTATTTTGCGATCCGATCTTATTTAGAACTGCTCGAAAAAAAGGGTGGAGGAAAATTAGTCATAAAAAAGGGGACTTATAAGATACCAAATGTTTTATATATTCCATCCAATGTTACGATCGAACTCAAAGATGGTGTAACGATTAAAAAGATCATGAAAACCAAAGCAAAGAAAATGAAACCAGGTGGTGGTATTTTTGAATTGTTGGAACCATCGAAAGCGAAGAAAAAGGGTGTGCATGGACGATATAATGGGGTTCATGATGTTAAGATATATTCAACAGGAAAGGCAGTGATCGATCAGGATTATCAGGGAAAAACTGGTCAGAATTGTATTGCACTTGTTATGTGTCATAACAGAAATGTTACGATTGAGGGAATCACATTTAAAAATATGAAATATGGACATTTTATCGAGATGGATGCATCACAGAATGTAAATGTCAATCGTTGTACCTTTACAGGATATAAAGCAAGTAAACGTCATACATCCGAGGCAATCAATCTAGATACTCCAGATAAGAAAACAAGAGGGTTTACTCATGGCTGGAGTCAGTATGACTGTACGCCAAATCAGAATGTGCAGATTACAAACTGTATATTTTCAAATCTCGAAAAAGCAATAGGAACACATCAGTATTCTGTAGAAAAATATCACACAGATATCTCAATTTCTGATTGCATGATAAAAAACTGTGTCAGCGGTGGGATTGAGATGATGAACTGGCAAAGAGTGTCTTTGACCAATACGAGATTTATGAATATTGGAAAAAACAGTAAAGGAAAATATACTTCCTATAACAGGGATCGTAAGATCAGAGCAATCTTGGTGCGAGGAGGTGTTTCAGAGATTAATATCAAGGATTGTACGTTTCAGAATCTTCCAAGAGTTATGCAGTGTATGCCATGGAAGAACCAGAATACTGCAACGCAATATCCAATGATATATAATCATATTACACAAGAAGAATACCAAAGGATTGCATCGCAGAATAAAGTGCTTCGTGGTGTTGATGTACCATATATTATTGTGAACACACGTTACAACGATTATAATTATCCAGAGAAATATTATTTTTAAAATGGATATTGGGAGATACCTTGATAATATGGATAAGAAATTTACAAGAAAGGAAACAACAAAAATGAAACAATATGATTACCTAATCGTAGGTTCCGGTTTATACGGAGCCGTCTTTGCACAGCAGGCAACAGCAAAAGGAAAGAAAGTCTTAGTCATTGACAAACGACCAAACATTGCAGGAAATGTATATACAGAAGATATTGAGAAAATCCATGTACATAAATATGGAGCACATATTTTCCATACAAACAATAAAAAAGTATGGAATTACATTACAAAGTTTGCAGAATTTAATCGATTCACAAATTCACCAGTTGCAAATTACAAAGGAGAATTATATTCTCTGCCATTTAATATGTACACATTCAATAAGATGTGGGGTGTGATCACACCGCAGGAAGCTGCAGATAAGATTGAAGAGCAGAAGAAAGAAGCAGGGATCACAGAGCCAAAGAATTTAGAAGAACAGGCGATCAGCTTGGTTGGAACAGATATTTACGAGAAACTGATCAAAGGATACACAGAAAAACAGTGGGGAAGACCATGTACAGAGCTTCCATCCTTTATCATTAAGAGATTACCAGTACGTTTAACATTTGATAATAACTATTTCAACGCCTTATACCAGGGAATCCCAGTGGGCGGATATACAAAGATGATCGCAAATATGTTAGGAGATGTAGAAGTTCGTTTAAATACAGATTATTTTGAACACAAAGAAGAACTGGATGCATTAGCAGAGAAAGTAATCTACACAGGACCAATTGATGCATATTTTGATTATAAATTAGGTGAATTAGAATATCGTTCCGTAAGATTTGAGACAGAAGTATTAGACCAGCCAAACTTTCAGGGAAATGCAGCTGTGAACTACACGGATGCCGAGACACCATGGACAAGGATCATTGAACACAAATGGTTTGAATTCGGAAAAGACGAAGAAGGAAACGACCTTCCAAAGACTGTTATCAGTCGTGAATACAGCTCCGAGTGGAAATTAGGAGATGAACCATATTATCCAGTCAATGACGAAAAGAATGGAAAATTATATGAAGAGTATAAGAAATTAGCCGAGAAAGAAGAAAATATCATCTTCGGAGGAAGACTCGGAGAATATAAATATTACGATATGGATGCGGTTATTGCAGCAGCGCTGAAGAAGGCCGAGGAAGTGTTTCATTAACGGCAAATCACAAATAAATGGGGAGTTTTAATTGATATGGACATCAGTATTTTAGTTTCTGTACACAAACCGTCCGAAGTATTAGAAAACAAATATATCAAAAGCATTCAGGTCGGTTCTGCTCTGGCAAAACGCAGATTGGATACCACTTTTCATGACGACGAGGGAGAAAACATTTCCACGCTGAATAAAAGCTATTGTGAATTGACTGCACAGTACTGGGCATGGAAAAATCTCGATGCCGATTACTACGGTTTCTGCCACTATCGCCGCTACTTCAACTTCTCTGACAAGGAGTATAAAGAAGATGCATTCGGCAATATCGTTTGCTCCTATCTGGAAGATGGTGTTCGCAAGAAATTCGGTATTGACGAACCGCATATCGAAAAGCTGGTTTCGCAGTACGATATCATCACTACCGAAAGAAAGAACCTCCGCCATTTGGCTGGTGGTTATCGCAGTGTTATCGATCAGTACGAGGCTGCTCCGCTCCTGCATGGCAAGGATCTTCATGCCGTATTGGATATCATCGATGAAAAGTTCCCTGCATACAGCAAGGCGGCTCATGCGCACTGTGAAGGACATATAACCAGTTTCTGCAATATGTATATCTTAAAGAAGGAAATCTTCTTCGGATATTGCGAGTGGATGTTCGCTGTTCTGGAAGAATTCTGCAAGCGTACGGATATGTCAAAATACAGCACCGAGGCATTCAGAACGCCTGGTCATCTGTCTGAACGTCTTTGGGGCATTTACTACTTATACTTGCAGGAGCATCATCCGGAATACAAGAAGAAAGAGCTGCAGTGTGTATTCTTTGAAAAAACAGATCCACAAAGTCTGTTAGAACCTGCCTTCTCCCAAAACAGCATTCCGGTTGTCATGGCTGCTAACAATCGTTTTGTACCGATGTTTGCTGCCTGCACCCGTTCTCTTATCAATCACACCTCATCCGAAAACAATTATGATCTGATACTTCTGCAGTCCGATATTACACCGGAAAACAAGCAGAAACTTTCCGCAATGGTCGAGCCGTATCCAAACATTTCGCTGCGCTTTTTTGATGCTGCCCGTCTGCTGACCAACTATAAACTGAAAGCCAATGCACATATCAGCGTAGAAACCTATTATCGTTTTCTGATTCAAGATGTGCTGCCCGATTACGATAAAATTCTGTACATCGATTGCGACCTGATCGTCAATGCTGATGTTGCCGAATTGTATCACACCGATGTGGACGGATATATGTTGGCCGCAGTTCGCGATGCGGATTTTCTCGGCCAGATCAATGGTGCAAACCCTGCGACTAAAAAATATTGCGAAACCGATTTTCGCATGAAAGATCCCTACAACTATTTTCAGGCCGGTGTGCTTCTCTTGAACACCAAGGAAATGCGTACTGCCTATACGCTAGATCAATGGTTGACCTTTGCTTCGCATCCCTACAAATACAACGATCAGGATGTGCTGAATCTGTATTGTGAGGGACGTGTGAAATATCTGGATATGGCTTGGAATCTGATCACCGATTGTGATCACACCCGTGTAAGCCATGTTATTGTCCACGCACCGGCTTATATCATGGAGGAATATCAGAAAGCGCATGCCAATCCCAAAATGATTCACTACGCCGGTTTTATGAAACCTTGGCACCGTCCGACGGAAGATTATGCACAGAACTTCTGGTCCGCATTAAAACAGACTCCCTACTACGAAGAAGTTCTGTTTACAATGATGAATGGCGTGTCGTATTGGTCGATTTACGAAAACGTGACCAAGAAAAGACATTTTCGCAATGTAATCATGCGTATTGCCAACAAGCTGCTGCCAAAAGGTACGATACGACGAGAAAAAGTCAAAAAAATCGTACGTATTTTTCATCATGCTTAATACGAATCAATGAAAGGATAGGAAACGTGAAAGGTCTAATCTTAGCCGCAGGCAAAGGCACGCGCCTTTACCCGATGACAAAACCGATGAGCAAGCCGTTGCTTCCGGTTTACGACAAGCCCATGATTTACTACCCGCTTGCAATTCTTATGCAAGCGGGCATTTCGGATGTCATGGTGATCGTTCCGCCGAATGAGACGGATACATTCCGTGCGTTGCTCGGCGACGGAAGCCAGTTCGGCATTCAGATTTGCTATGCAGAACAGCCTGTCGCGCGTGGTATTGCGGACGCACTGCTCATCGGCCGCGAGTTCGTGGGAGACGACTCGGTATGCCTTGTGCTGGGCGATAACATTTTCCACAGCGATACGCTGCATGAAGTGCTCTGTAAGGGCGCACAGCAGCAGAACGGTGCAACGGTATTCGGCTACTGGGTCGAGAATCCACGCCCGTTCGGTGTGGTAGAGTTTGACGAGGATGGACGGGCTATTTCGATTGAAGAGAAGCCGCGCCATCCGAAGAGCAACTACATAATTCCTGGCATTTATTTTTATGATAATCAGGCAATGGAGATTGCTGCGAACCTTACGCCGTCGCAGCGTGGCGAGCTGGAAATCACAGACGTAAATCTGGAGTATTTACGTCGGGATCAATTGCAGGTGCTCCCGCTCGAGCGGGACGTCGTGTGGCTGGATGCTGGTACAGCAGACAGCCTGATGGATGCAGGTCAGACTATTCGAACCATTCAAGCCGAGACCGGACGCTATGTCGGATGTCTGGAAGAACTGGCCTTTAACCAAGGCTGGCTGACAGAAGATCAGGTACACGAAGCCGGACAAGAGCTTGGCATGACACTTTACGGACAGTACTTACAGTGCTTATAACGGAGGGCATAAAATGACAGTTTTGTTAGCAGGCGGCGCAGGCTATATCGGCTCACACACCGCTGTACAGCTTTTGATGAGCGGATATGACGTAGTAATCGCAGACGATTACAGCAACAGCTGTCCTGAGGTTATCAATCGTATCGAAGAAATCACTGGAAAGCAGGTTCGCGCCTACGAGACTGACGTGAAGGACAAAGTCAAAGTACAGCGGATTTTCGCAGAAAACGAGATCGACTGCGTGATTCACTTTGCCGGTCTGAAGGCAGTCGGTGAGTCGGTTCAGCAGCCGCTGAAGTATTACCGCAACAATATCGACACCACGCTGACGCTGCTCGAGTGCATGCAGGAGGCAGGTGTCAAGCAGTTTGTTTTCTCGTCCTCCGCGACGGTTTACGGCGAGGAGAATGCGATTCCGTACATCGAAACGATGAAGCGCGGCAGCTGCTCCAACCCGTATGGCTGGACCAAGGTCATGATGGAAGAAATTCTTGAGGACGCGGCAAAGGCTGACCCGGAACTGACTGTCGTTCTTCTGCGCTATTTTAATCCGATCGGCGCACATGAGTCTGGTCGTATCGGCGAGGACCCGCAGGGTATTCCGAACAATCTGATGCCGTATATCGCGCAGGTTGCCGTCGGCCGACGCGATCATCTCACGATTTTTGGTAACGACTACCCGACGCCGGACGGCAACTGCCGCCGCGACTATATCCATGTGATGGATCTCGCGGACGGTCATGTGAAGGCTGTTGAGTACGCTGCACATCACAAGGGCGTTGAGGTGTTCAACCTCGGCACCGGCACACCGTACAGCGTTCTGGAGATTGTTCACGCATTTGAGAACGCGACCGGCGTTGCAATTAAGCACGAGTTCGGCGCACGCCGTGCAGGCGACCTGCCAGAGTTCTGGGCGAACGCAGATAAGGCCGCCAAGGTGCTCGGCTGGAAGGCGGAGCGTGACCTGACGGCTATGTGCAGAGATACGTGGAGATGGCAGAGTGGGAACCCGGAAGGGTATAAACCTATTTCTGTTTAATCAGCCAGAGTAAACAATGGTTGGAATGAGTGGAGTATATCGCTGAACCAGGAGGAAATATGTTTGATGCAGGCGAAACAGAATAAAGCAACATACCAATTTATAAATTACCTAACTCATATATATGTTCAGTGGTAGTCGCACTATTTATATTTGTCATATTTTCTCGAAGCGTGAATAGTTTCCGTGAGAATTATATTGTCAATAGTAAATAAGCTGTTCCATGCCAATAAAAATCAGGAGAGGACTCAATATGAAAATAAAACTTTCTTCCAAATGGTTAAGCATATATACAATCAATGGATTAATCGTTTTATCTTCCTGCGGCCTAATGCTAAATACTCATTTTAGCGCCGATACATACGACATCTTAACAACTTTTGACAATAATGTTGATATTCATTTAAGAGATGGCCGTTTCATCACTGCGGGAATCTATCGTATTTTAGCAATCTTGAATATCAATGTTGCTAAATATCAGAATCTATTTTCTTTATTGTTTATGGCGCTTGTAGCTGGAATGGTAACTTTTCTCGTATACACGGCTGCAAATTATCTCCATAATGAACAAACACATGTACTATATATTTTAAACTGTGGCTTTCTATCGATCTTTCATAATGTCTTTATCGCCGAGTGGTATATGTTTCCTGAAGCTATGTTAATGTATGCTATAAGCTTACTTGGCGCGGTAATCGCTGCAATCAGTTTGCTCAGAGCATTTTTTACAAATGCCCCTTCAGCAAAATGCAAATGCTATGGCTTAAGTTTTACAGCTCTTTTAATAGCTTTGGGAACGTATCAAGTGACGATTGGCATTTATATTAACCTGCTTCTAAGCATGATTTTTATCTGCAACGATATGTCTCTAAGAGACAAATTATCAACTGCATTTAAGGGCTTATGTATGGGGGCATTCAATTGTATATTAAATATACTAATTGTAAAATTATTGACAATGATAAACATTATGCAGCCTTCCTCGCGTGGTGCAAGTTTTAATTTTCAAGTAATATTAAACAATATCTCCCTAATCATCTCTCAGCAAACAGAGATATTGGGTGGACACCATATTTTCCCTTCGTTTGTGTTGCCTCTTTTTATAGTGCTCCTTCTTGGTGTTATAGTAGTATCCGTATCGCAACAAACACCTCATGATTGGAGTGCTCTGGCCATCGTATTGCTCTTCAGCGCAATTATATATGCAGGAAGCTTTATTCCGCATATTGTTTCATCGGACTATTGGCTTAGTCAGAGAACTCTGGTTCCAATTTTCGGTGTCTTTGCTTTTTTGATAGTAGCAGGAATTGCCTTATGTTATTCGAAAAATATATTACACCTTCTGCTGTTTTTCAGCACCGCGTTTGTTTTAATCAATTCCCTTACAATGACAGATATTTTTTCAAATCGACTAGCTGTAGATGATTTTGATACTGCGTATGCTAAAGCCATACAGTCATATATCCAAAGATATTCCGATGAAACTGGTATAATCATACATTCTATTGCTATGCGGCTTGATTCTAATCCCTCTTGGTCATACGATGGCATTAAGTATGTATCCTATGATATTAATGTAAAAAACATGGTGCGAAGTTGGGCATATATACCGCTTATTAACAGGATAAACAATACAAATTACCAATTTGTAGATATGAATGAAGAAGTCTGGAACACATTCTTTGCAGGAAAAGATTGGAACGAATTTTTGCCAGATGAGCAAATTATTTTCCAGAATGATATAGCTTACCTGGCTGTTTACTAAGGAGAAATTATGAACTCAACCTTATGCATAATAGTCCCCTGCTACAACGAAGAAGCGGCGTTGCCGTATTTCCTGCAGGAGATACGGAAGGTGGCGAACAACATGTCCACCACCTTCCAATTGGACTTTGAGATCCTTTTTATAAACGACGGTTCGCGTGACAAAACTTTACAGATCCTGCGTCAAGCGGCGCAGGAAGATAAGCGTATCCGCTACATATCCTTTGCCCGCAACTTTGGCAAGGAGGCTGCAATGTATGCTGGTTTCCAGAATTGTACAGGCGACTATGCCGCAGTTATGGACGCAGACATGCAGGATCCGCCGTCTCTGCTGCCGGAGATGTATCAGGCATTACAGAGTGGAGAATACGACAGCGTTGCGACACGCCGTGTTACCCGCAAGGGTGAGCCGCCAATCCGCAGCTTTTTCGCGCGGTGCTTTTATAAGCTGATTAACCGCATTTCGGACGCAGATATCGTAGATGGCGCTCGAGATTTCAGGCTGATGACGCGACAAATGGTGGACGCGATTCTGTCTATGACGGAGTATAACCGTTTCTCCAAAGGTATTTTCGGCTGGGTTGGTTTTCGTACGAAATGGCTGCCGTATGAAAATGTCGAGCGGGTTGCGGGTGAAACAAAATGGTCGTTCTGGAAGTTGTTTCTGTATTCGCTGGAAGGCATTACAGCCTTTTCGACCGCACCATTGGCAATCGCCTCGATTGCTGGTATTCTGCTTTGCATAGTTGCATTGTTGTTCGTATGCGTCGTCCTCGTCAAAACGCTTGCATTCGGCGATGCAGTAGGCGGTTGGCCGAGTATGATGTGCGTTATTCTGTTTCTGGGCGGTGTGCAGTTGTTCTGCATGGGTATTCTGGGACAATATCTCGCAAAAACGTATCTGGAAACAAAGAAACGCCCAATTTACATCGTGCAGGAAACGAATGAGGATCGAGTATGAAAGAGAAAATTATTCAAAATACAGTCCTCCGTTTCATCCTGGTAGGTGTTATAAATACGCTGGTAGGCACGGCAATCATGTTCGGCTTGTATAATCTAGCGCATTGCAGCTATTGGGTCTCCTCGGCATCGAATTATATTCTGACGAGTATT
>OGQZ01002717.1_pt1 | contig 11932 bp, 15 predicted proteins | sample 1553321 | NCBI WGS metagenome assembly OGQZ01 (sample SAMEA2579958, study PRJEB22360) | human gut metagenome | reverse complement strand
GAAGAGGCGAGGCCGGCCAGGGCTCCCCCGGTCGATCCGGGAGCCACGAGAGCCCCGCACTCCCCCTCTCGCACCAGACGCGCGCCGACAGAGACAGACGCATCCTTCTTCTTGCGATACGCCAGCCCGGGATGCTCTCCCATCTCGATCACTTCAGAAGCATGATGAATCTCGATCAGAGGATTCTGATCCTCATGATGCTTCTCCAGAATGGAACGGATCCGTGCCTCATCTCCTACGAGAACGACCGGCACTTTGTATTCCTTCACCGCCTGAATGGCGCCAAGCACGATTTCCAACGGCGCAAAATCACCGCCCATCGCATCAACAGCTATTTTTTTCACAGGATGCCTCCATTACTGCAGGATCTGCATAATAAATTTTGCGCGATATACTTCTTTTTCACCGTCAAAGAAACTGATATAGATATGTTTTTTATTTCCTCTGACCAGTACGATCCGCCCTTTCACGACAAGCGCCGTGCCCGGCTTGACAGCGATCTTATACTTGATATTTCCGACCTGCGTCGGAGCGAAAGGCACACCGGCCAGCGACTCGGCGAAGGCAGCAGCTGCGCCATATAATTTTTCCGCAGCCACCACACCGAAACTATCCGCCATCTCCTCGCTGGTCTGAAAAAGACCCACGCCTTTGACGCCGATATCCTTATCTAAGATCTGCAGCCCGCGCGCCTCCGGACTTCCTGCCACGAGGTGCTCCATACGGTCACGCATCTGCGGGATGCCAAGTGCCTGTCGGTCCAGTCGGATCGTAGCTCTTGATACAGAAAATTTCTCTGCCAGATCTCCATCTGTCAGACATGGATGTTGGCGGAGCAGGCTCTGTATCGCATCGCGTCTTTGGGTTTTATCCATTTTGAAATTTCTGCTCATTTTTATCACCTGCTGATAATACTATATCACAAGCAGTCAAGGATTGCACGGAGAAATTGAAAAAGAGCAGATCCTTCCTTTGGTGACATATACAGGAAATCGAATCTCTTTCATATACCTTCGATTTTCATCGATATTTTGGGCGATTCAGCGCAATTGTTGATTAAATTTTCATTAATCCAAAAGATTTTCAAAAGGAGTCTCGGAAGGATTCTCTCAGATGAGCTTCTGTTCATATAAGGAAAAACGCCCACATTGACTGACTTTTTTCGTCTCCAGTTTTATCACCAGGTGATAATTCAAACATATATCGATTTTCGTTTATCTAAATTTCAAGATTGTTTAAAAACTTATCCATTGACTTATTTCACCTCATGGCATAAACTACAGTAAATACAGGATACTTTATGCTTGCTATTTTGTCAAACATATCTCTGATACCGTATAGTTATTTAAGAATGAGATTTGTAGAATATTTTAGGAGAAAATCACATGAAATTACCAGCATTACACATTGGCAATCTGACCGCTACCGTACCGATCGTGCAGGGAGGCATGGGCATCGGCGTCAGCCTCTCAGGTCTCGCAAGTGCCGTAGCCAATGAAGGCGGTGTAGGTGTCATCTCTGCTGCCAACGTAGGCTTCAATGAACCAGACTTCAAAACAAATACAGTGAATGCTAACCTTCGCGCACTGAAATCCGAACTGCTGAAAGCCAGAGAAAAAGCAAAGACCGGCATCATCGGCGTGAACATCATGTCCAAAGGCCATCACTATGAAGACTATGCCCGCTACGCCGCTAAAAACGGTGCAGACATCATCTTCTCCGGCGCCGGACTTCCTGCCGACCTCCCCTCCTGCGTAGAAGGCACCGACACCAAGATCGCCCCGATCATCGGCTCCCCGAAAGCAGCCCGCGTCATCCTGAAACTGTGGGAACGCCACCATCACCGCACCGCCGACATGGTCGTCATCGAAGGCCCGAAAGCCGGCGGCCATCTCGGCTACACCAGAGAACAGGTCAAAGAACACGAAAGCGACGGCTATGAGAAGGAAATCAAAGAAATCCTTGCCGTTGTCAAAGATTTCGAAGAAAAATTCGAAAAAAAGATCCCCGTCATCTTCGGCGGCGGCGTCTACGATAAGAAAGACATCGAGCACTACCTCTCCCTCGGTCTCTCCGGCGTACAGATGGCGACCCGCTTCGTCGCCACCAAAGAATGCGATGCTGCTGACGAACTCAAACAGATGTATGTGAATGCCAAAGAGAGCGACGTCACCATCGTACAGAGCCCGGTCCACATGCCAGGCCGCGCACTCTTGAACCCCTTCGTCAAAGCCTTCACCAAGCACCGCATCCCGCCGCAGGGCTGCTTCCACTGCCTCAAGACCTGTGACCCGGCGACCACCCCCTACTGCATCACCATGGCCCTCATCCGCGCCGTCCACGGCGATGTAGACCACGGCCTCGTCTTCTGCGGTGCGAATGCCTATCGCATCAATAAGATCACGACCGTCCATGAGCTCATCCAGGAACTGACACAGGACTAGTCGCTAATGGCTGGTGACTAGAACATCAGACTTTAGACATGATAAAACGCTATCCACATTTTCGTAGATAGCGTTTTTTTGTTATGAGGTTATGTGGTAAGACACCGATCAATTGATTTCCGAATCAAGTAAGGAGTGAACGCGGATCATCTACCAGATTTTTCTGCCCCAGTTCGACAGGCTGAGGGAGCCATGATGAAGCCGCAGCGCTCACGCCTACAAGTCTTTGGCGAAGGTATCCTTCGGATACACTCCCAGATTTGCCTCGATGCCGCGGATGACCATATTGATTTACGCCATTTTTCAGGTGTCCGGATTTGATTTCTGTCCGAAGATGAAGACATTATCACCGCACCCGCTGCGCGCTTTGATGAATTTCATGGACTGCACAAACATTCTCCCCGGATCCACAGCAAGGATCGGTCGGAGGACAAGCTTCGATACAATAGTGCCTTAGCATTTTTACATGTATACCCGTGTGTACATGCAAAACAGTTCGAATTTATCGAGTGTTTCAAAAATCTCACTTTATTTTCTTCTTATCTATGACATACGCAAAACAGCCCCTGCAGATACAGGGGTTGTGTCTTTTTTTACAACGATTCGTAATACTCACGAATCTTTTTTGTCATCAATTTTCTCTGCCTAACCAGGAAATCGGAGTAATCAGTGATATCCATGTTTTCAAATCCATCTGGAACGCAGTTTTGGCGCAAATTATCTTTCAGTACCTCCTTATCGACGATACTTCCATATTGAGGAATTTTGGACTCGCACTGACTCAATATGTTTTTCATATAGATACACGGGGCATCATCACTGATTCGGATATTAATTTCCTGCTGAAGGAATACGTAATTCGCGATCTGGTTGTACATCGATTTAGGCAAACCATGATCCGTCAAATACTTTTTAGGAAACAGATGATGAATATCGCCGCGATTTTCCAACATGCTCTCCACTTCGATGTGTTCTGACAAGAAGCCTTTGTCATGCGATTTCGCTTGTGCTGCTAAGAAAATATTGAAATAGGGACTGCTTGCTACGGAAGTATCCAATTTCTGTAAGAGCGCAACATTCCAGAAAGCAGCAGAAAGTTCCCCTGCTTCAGTCACATTCAAATATTCTACCGGGTCATCATAAGAGAAGAAACGCTTGATATCATAATCAAACATGGATTCAGGGGAGCTGGAATACCGTCCTGTCAAAATCGAGAGCACCACCCAGCGCCGCACAATTTTTTCGATGATACCATCGGCCACCTTGCGCTCCCGCAGTGCCAAGTAAAGTGCATAACCAAAGTTCAACACATTCTGCGAGCGTATCAAAGAAGGCTTCACAATACCCGCCGAATTTATGATCATAAGGAATCGTTCGTAATTGGTCTGATTGATGGTATGCAATACCGCATCATACAATTTGGCGAAAGAGTCCTCTTCGATTTCAATTTTAAATTCTCGTGTTTCAAAATCACGGCCAGACAGCAAACTAACCAGATCTGCTAATCTGCCTCTTTTGAATTTGTAGGTGAATGCCACGCGCAAAACATCAGCATAGGATGTTTTATATATAGGATTCACTTTTCCGGCGGCCCATTTGATGGCATCGAATTCTGACTTAGACGCAAAATCCATGTCATTTGCTTTGATATCTTTCAAATCTTCTGGAGATTCCAGCAAGTGACAGAAATAATCGATGGTCTTCCTGGTAAGATTTCCTCCGTATGCTTCATTAGAGGAAATCTTGGACATGGCAAAATCGGCTTGTGACAATACGACACCTTTGGAATTGATTCGAATAAAAATATCTGTGACGCTATCAATATCCAAGTCTGCATTCAAGCTGATAACGCCTAATCTATTATCCTGAATTCCACGAAGTTTAGTAAAAATGTCACTGATTCGAGACATTTGATTATTGTCATTTAGCCCATTCTTTTGGCAATAATCCATGACCTGGGAGAAAAAATTAAAATTCGACTCAAACATTTTCGAGATATCCGAAATCCACTTACTACTCTTTTGATTTGCGGAGTTGGATACTTCAAATGTTTCTTCCAGAGGATTAAATGCGATGACAATCCGTTTCCATTTATAGTGAGAATCAAGGACTTCATTCCCTGCAATAGCCGCTGACAGTGCTGTAATACGCTGCTGCCCATCAATTAGTACTTTTTTCGCAGAAGAAGTTGTCCCATCTTTCAGTTTAACTTTCGGATTTTGCCATACAATATACAATAATGTAGCCAACGGGAAATCCTTTATATAAGGAGTCTAACAAATCACGAACTTTGGAGGCGTCCCAGACAAATGGGCGCTGCATCTCCGGGATAGCAATTTCTCCAGCCTTTATATCTGACAATATCGTATCCACAGCGAAATTATTAACATCGTATCGAGCCATCATCGCACCCCATTTTGTAAAAAGTTTAGATAATCCTCAGCACTCACTATAATGATCTTTGACAAATATTATAGCATAGAGCACACAAGAACACGAAAAAGAGCCCCTGAAAAACAGGAGCTCTCTCTTTTTAAATTTACTTACCTTACGCTCACCGCTTTGCCATCTGTCTCTGATACATAGAGGTCAGTGCATCCTGCAGAACCTGAGAAAAGTTTACATGATTGGTTTCTGCGAATGTATTCAGCCAGGCAGGAATCGTCAGATTCTTTCGAACTGCTTTATTTCCATAGCGCTCTTCATAGGCGTTCATGTCCAGAACCAATATATTGACAAATCCATCCGGGCTATCTGGATGAATGGTGCTCCGATCACTCGCTGCCGGAACCGGACGGCCTTCTTCCATTTCATCCAATACCCAGCCGGAAGCGGCATCGGTTGCCATGGCGATTGCATCCTCCAAAGAATCTCCTTCGCTGATGCAGCCGGGAAGATCAGGAACAACTACCGTATAAGCGCCTGGCTTATCTTCACACGGATAGAAGCAAGCAGGATAAAGTAATTTTTTCATAGGAATCACCCCCTTATCAAATCAATCGGGACGTATCAAGTCCCGCAGCAGTAAAAATCGATTTCACTGTTCTTTTATCTAAATCGCCTCTGTGACAGGGAACGGTAATCTTTCCCGGTCTCCCAGGATGCGTGTATTGATAGTGAGAGCCTCTGACAGCCTTTTGGACCCACCCGTTGTCTTCCAGTATTTTGATGACTTCTCTGAATTTCATTGTTCCGCCCTCCCTTCTTTATTATACGCATTATGCGCATTTTGTAAAGGCTACTTATCATTGTCGGGGTACGACTTTTATGAAACCATATATGATATTGTCTCACTGTACCATAAATGATTTTGTCCCGCATCTGATATAATCTCATCAGATTAAACTATCTTGATGGGAGGGATTTTTATTAAAAAGGTCGTGTTCACAATGAATGAAGAGAAAAAGTATGAAACCATTAAAGCGCTGGTGGATCAACCCAATGCCAACAAGCTCCATGCTGCTGTTGAATTAGGCTATCCCCTGCGTACAATCAATCGAATGATCCTGCGGTATAAGCGTTATGGGCAAAGCCGGATTCATCCATGGTAACCGCGGAAGAAAGCCTGTTTCTACTATTCCAGATGCTATCCGCAGCGCTGTAGTTAAGGAAACGCTGATTAAATCGCAGAGTCAGCTTCTACAAGAATTTTTATGCATAGCTTCGTCATAGCCTTCCTTAAATAGCTCGCTATTCGCGCCCCCTATTCCTCGCTATGCATAAAAATTCAAGATTAAAATCCGACAACGATTTAATCAGTATTTCCCTAACAGCAATGGCTCTGACTCGCGCAAAAGTCAAGTTGTACAAAAGTGCGATAAAATTTCTTACCAAGGAGAGGTGTGCATCATGGAAGTATCACAGCCTTTGAAGGCATGAGAAAAATAAAAAGACCCGCTGAGATCGATTTCAAATCTCAGCAAGCCTTATTATCTGCGTTTTTCTCCACAATCGGCGTTGTTAAACTTTGCATCTTCCTTTCGTAGATGCGGCAGTTTCCCAGCGGATGCAGCACGGCGACGATGGTGCGGACGATGCTCGCCGGTGTGTAGAATTCGCCGCCCTTCTTCCCTTCCTGTTCGGCAAATTTCGCGATGCAGTACTCATAGGTGCGCCCGAGAAGATCCTTGCTCTTAGCCAGATCCTCGGCATGGATTTCATCGGTGAAGAGGTCGACCACGTCGCTCAGCTTGTCCTTATCCAGATCCGGCGAAGCATAGTTCTTCGGCAGTACGCCTTTCAGCTTCGGATTCTCCTCCTCGATGGCTTCCATCGCGACGTCGATGACTTTGCCGATTTCCTCCGTATGGCAGGCTGCGGCGATCACGCCCCAGCGGGCACTTTCCGGCACGTAGAAAATGTTCTTCTCCGTATAAGCGTCCCGGTTATTTTCATAGTGCTGCCCTTCTGCGACGAGTTCCTGATAGCGTTTTTCAAAAGAGGCTGAAATATAGCGCAGGAAAATCAGTCCGATAAAGACCTTTCTGTAATCTGAAGCGGAAATGCTTCCCCACAAGACGCAAGCCGCCTTCCAAATCTGTTTTTCAAAGCCAATGACGGCATCTGATTTCTTTGCCATAGTGCCTCCTCGTTTTCTAGGGAAAGACTGATTCAATCGTTATTCGATTGAATCAGCGTTTCCCTATCTTTTCTCTTTAGTATATCACATCTCCCTACGCAAAAAGCTGCGAGCCTTCCGGCTGGGTAAAAAATCCTCTCAATAAAAAATCTCGAACGATGTCGAGATTTCTTTCGCCGTATGTCGATCAAACAGCTTGGTCAGGGCTGTCCCATATCTCCTAGGATGGCAACCAAACAGGATTCGGAGAAGCCGGCGATAAGCCTCCCTGTTCTGGTTCGGTCGTCAGTGTACGTATGATGCGCAGCGAATTTCTAAGCTGCTTGTTTTCACGCCTATGCCGTTCGATTTCCTGATCTTTCCTTTCGATGACAGCATCCTTCTGTCTGATGATTTCTTTCAACTCTTCGACACTTTCCTCTTCCTTTTCAGGAATCGGAGAAAGCGGCGAATAGGTTTCTTCCCTTCTATTGTAAAGGAAACCCGCCGCTTCACCGCTGGCGCGAATGTCTTTCGCCTGATCGATAGCCTTTAATCTTGACTTGGCATGTTTGTCGACTCCCAGGATGGTTTTACGAAGATCGCTTGGCTTCTTGCTTAAAAAATTGCTGCACAGGGCATGCGTCAGTGTCGCATCATGGCGGTCGGATAAAGGAAGGATCGCCTCTTTCTCTTTCAGCAATTCGAAGGGATCTCCAATGCAGGGAGAGAGTTGAAATGCCATTTGACCTCGAAGAGGCACCGGTTCTCCTTTGGCAAAATAATTCTGTGCGTCTGTCACTCGCTGGAGCGTCGTCGCTGCTGTCAGTGTCAGCGGAATGACCGTGCCGCACTTCAGGCAAAGCAGGGCCTGTTTCTCTGGCGTGCACTTCACACAGTCTATATCTTGCAGACACACATATCCGCAGGTAGGCGACAGGGTCTGCATTTCCATTTTCAAAAAGATGTAATCATCCAAAAGCACATACCCCAGCTTATGCTGATGATATGGATCTCCTTTGTAGCCACTTCCATACCGTTTATGTGCAATAAATCGACTGAACGAGAAAAATTCGTCCTCAGCCGAATGAAAGGAACGTGTCACGCTGCCATCTTCATAGAAAATTAAGCAACTTGGCGATGTAGTTTCCCCATCTTCACTTTGTGAAGGCTCCGGTCGTATCGCCACTATTCTTGGAATTACCGGATGATTGATCCCCATCAATTCTTCAGCTCTCATTATCGATATACCCAAAACTTACAACGTACCATATCCGGAAATTTTTATTATTATTGTTTTCTATGAGTATAATACCATAACCCGTTATGTGAAAAAAGCCTATAAACATATTTTCGCCCTCTGTGAATAAGTAAATATGCGTCTCTTGCAACGCAGTCTGCATAGGCTTTGAATTAGTTATTCACAATTATTGTATACTCAAGTATCACCATGCGTTTCGCGCCAAATAGCGGCATGATTTCTGTATATATTATGAATAATTATCCATTTTAGCGAAAGTATATTTTTTATGAAAAAACTTTCTGTGATCGGATATAGACGTGATTTATAAGATAGAGAATTTTTGTCTTCACTCCCATGCAAAAAAGCAGCCCACCGGATGGTGAGCTGCTTTTCCTGCTTTAGCTAGCCGAACAAGACTTCTATTTCAGACTCCGCCTCATAAATTGTAAGTCCATCAAATATCCTCGCCTTTTCGAACTGTCTGACGCATTCCTCATTATTTTTGCCGTGGCAGCGAAACAGATTCTCCTCATCGCCGAAGCATGCAAAGATGACAAACTCCGTTTGTTCTGGGTCCTCCTCATACGGCTGCGCCTCCATGAAATAACGTTTGCCACGAAATAGAAACTCTTTTTCGGGTCCTCCCATAGTAAGCAGATCATCCATAAACTCAGTCAAAGTATTCCCTCTCATTAATCGTCACTCCTTTGAAAAACCTCTTATATTTTTGGTATTCGGTGCGGTTCAGTTTGCGTTTTTCCGTCGTTTTGTCTGTATGATATTCGATTCCATGCTTCTTGTAAACATGAATATGTAGAACATCGCCTTTCCCTAGCCCATTTTCATGATGATATCCAATTTCTAAAACAACTTTGTGATGATTGTCGTATTCTCTATATTGATGAAAAACACCATCCTTATCAAGCAATATGTATTTATTCCCCGATGTGTGTGATTCCTCTGGTAACTTGTAGGCTCGCGTCGTATCTATTGGCTGCAAAACCTTTACCCCTCCAATTTTTGTGACCGTTTTATATTGATACGCAACTGATTTACCCATAGCGTAAGTACCGCGTCCCCCCCATATCAGCGCACCACCTTACGCGAGCTCAGGTAATCAACGCTAACTACATTCCCCTCCATTTCAAAAAACGGTTTACCAAAGCATATAATTGCTTCAGGTTGAATAACCTTAAGCATCTCTCGGTATCCTCGCAAAAACGCTACTTTATTCTTTCTACACCCTATTATACCAACTGCTACAACTGACCCGATTTCTACTCCGTCAAAACAGTAACTATAGCTGGATGGTGTACTCCAACTGATCGTTGGAATTACTTTTAAGCCCTTACTCTGCCAATAAGCACCACACCAACGACTATGAGCAATACTCTCAAGTTGCCTCCACGGATGCATATCTGCATAAGTGGAGAAGTCTGGGCTCAATAAAAAAGCATACTGAGAAAACTTCGGCAATGTTTTATCTGGGTTACGATAGATGTTTTCGAATCGATAATCATCTACAAAGAAGTGAACCCCGCAAAGTTTATTTTCAGGTCTATCATTGAATCGTGTATCAGCGCACGAGATCAACCGTGCATTCGATATATCTATATTTTGCCGTTTTATGACAGGTATTCCCCAGCGTCCTATAACTTGAAACTGATTTCTCAAAAAAATGGATTGGTACGCATTTCTTTACTAGTTCTAGTATAAACCATAAGTATCTCCTCTGCTTAAAACTCATAAAAGGATAAAGCAGCCCACCGAATGGTGAGCTGCTTTTCCTGCTACGCCTTAGCCGCCATCGGCGAGGTCGTAGCTGTCGATGACGCGGATCCCTGAGAGCGTCTGGCTCTGGAGGTGCGCCACAGCTTCTCCCGCTGCGAGAAGCTGGTCTGCGGTCGCATCGAGCTTGATCTGGTTCAGGTTCAGGCTCTTCAGCGCCTTGGCACCGGTAGTCGTGGTGCCGTTCTCTACTCTGACCTGGAGTTTGATGTCGTAGAGTTTCTTTGTTGCTGCCATTTTATATCTCCTTTTTGTTTACTACTCAAGCACTTCGTCCGTGGTCGTGGTGACGGTGGCTTTGATGAATTCTTTCACTTCCGCGCCGCTTCGGGTGACGAGGACGGGGATGAGCTTGGCCGCTTCCTGACGAACGGTCTCTAAGGTGAGGTCGTCTTTCGCATTGTCGATGGAAAGCGTGAAATTGGATTTGCCGGATGTACCGAAAGTGAGTTTCAATGTTCTCATGATATAACCTTTGCCTTTCGAAAAAAATGAAATCGGAAATGAGTGCCCGCAAGTGCGGACCTGCCCGTATGGGTCTTGCCGTGAGGTCGGTCATACCATTCTCCTTTCTGGTGAGGCGATTTCCTTGTGGATGGTCTTGCCTCTCTCCGAGAAATACCATCGCAGAATTTTTCGATTTTACACGGTTTTGAGAAAACTTTTTTGTGCGCATCATTCTCGTATCACTTTCCCCATCTCAAAGCCCCTTCCGATAGAAAGGGGACAGCGGTACAAGGATACTGCCTTCCCACTTTTCTGATGGAAAAAGGGAAACCATATGGAAATACCAATGTCTCACTCTCCCCAGGAAGGTGCAAAGAGGAAATCATGACGATCCACATAGCCATCAGGAAGGATCGATGTCTCTTTTCTCAGCTCTTCGAGCCGGTCTCGCAGGTCCTCTGCCTTCAGGAGGCGTTCGCGGATGCGATGTCTCTTATTCCACAGGCTCTGCGGGGTGAGCGCGTACTGTGTCTGCAGCTCGCTGGAAGAAAGCCCCGCCGCCATGGAACGAAAGAGCGCCTTTTGGTTCTCCCTGAGATGAGCTGCGATGTCTTCGATGAGCTGTGCCCGCTCTGCCTCGGTCATGGGGATCGCAGGATTATTGACCACGGGTTTCGGGGAGTGGTCGACATCGAAGCACTCTGCTTTTGCATACGTGATTTCCTTCCGCTGCCAGTCGATCTTCCCCCACTTGAGCTGCTGCTTGATGTAGAGTGCAAAGATCGGCAGCTTCTCTGCGTCATACACCTTCGTCTTTTCCAAAAAGACCAGTGCGAGCTGCTGGAACAGATCCTCATCGAAAGTCTGCCTGATGGGATCATAGGCGAGCTTTCGAAGAAGCGGCTGGAAATCGGTCAGGAGCTTACCTGCCGCTTCCGCATTCCCTTTCTGATATGCTTCTGCGAGGCGGATGTGTTTCTGATTTCTGTCTTCATCATATGGAATTGTTTTGGAATTCATTTTTATCCTCCGAATTCCGTTCGGAGAAGGCCTTCCCAAACTATAACTACGTTTTGGAAATACTATGATTGAGCTCTGTGATTACCATATCATGTATTTTTCGTCCTGTATATACCGATAAGCTGTGCCTATATAGTGGTGCCCTCTTTTGAAGCCTCTATTTTTACACCTTTCAAAAGAGGACCCCTACAATTTTTCGCCCTTACTGTGAGTCTCCTCTTTTGAAAACATGAAAAACGAGGGTTCAAAAAGAGGAGTGACTTTTTTCAAAAAAATTCATTTTACGCATTGCTTTCCATTCACCAATAAAAAAACGCGCCTCTCGTCATGAGAGGCGCGTTTCACGCAGCCAAAAAAGGGCAGCCGTTTTGAAGAATTCTCGATGAAGGCATTCCCTGCAATCTGGCACCAGCGCATTTCACGGTTCATGTC
>OGQZ01002708.1_pt1 | contig 11966 bp, 12 predicted proteins | sample 1553321 | NCBI WGS metagenome assembly OGQZ01 (sample SAMEA2579958, study PRJEB22360) | human gut metagenome | reverse complement strand
CAGGTGATTCAGTACCTACCGGGTTACGGTCAACCGCCTGTGTCAGTTTTCCAGTGGTGGAAAATCCGGCTTCACCATAGTATGCAGCAACACGCCCGTCATTTGTAAGGTTGCAACGCTTTCTTCCACCAAATGCCTTGATTCCGTCAAATCCTGAACCCGCTGAACAGTTTACTGCCTCGGCAAGACGGGTGAACTTCTTATTGACAAAATCTACTTCAACACCGTAAATATCACCGTCAGTATAGCCAACAAAGGCTTTCAGATCAGCAATTTCTTTTTCAAGTGCCTGAATATCACCGATTGTTGCGGTTGCCCCGGAATCAACATTTAATGAAACACTCGATGCATTACCTACTGTCTGAAACATGGAAATATATGCCCCTGTTGTTGTTACACCGTTATATGGTGGCATATAACAGTTATCGTCATTTGCAATACATACAGCATATAAGATTTCCCCTTTGTCCGGATCAACTGCATATAAGCCCAATGTACGCATATAGTATCCGCTGGATAATGCGGTATTAGAAAATGCCGTTTCAATTTTTATTGCTGTTTCATTTGTGCGTGTCACCTTACTAACAAGGCTTGTTTGTTTAATGTTACTCAATGCGGTAAGCCCCGGCAACTGTGACATATTATAGACGTTTGATGATGCACATACTTTTGTAAACTGCACACCCGTTTTACCGCTAATCATCTTTGCCATGAGTGCCTGACCAAGTGATGTTGTAATAAGTTGTGAATACTGTACCATTGTTATCATTCCTTTCTTTTGGTTAATTGTTTATTTCATAAAATGCCACGTCAACTGTTCCTGCTCTAACCAGTGCTGATCCATTAGTTGATAGGTCATTTTTGAAATCATTTGATATGATATAATTTGACGAAGTAGTAAGTGCAGTGCCAAGAGTTGTTATACCATCTGACTGCAATTCTTCTAAATAATCATTCGATAAAATTAAAGTATCAACTTGACTTGATGTTGCCGCAATCAAATTACTGCCGTTAGACTGTATACCTGTAATATAATCGTTTGACAAAATAACCATTGCAGTATCAACTATTCCTGTCCCAATTAGTACAGATCCAGTTGCAATACATTCTAATAAATTATTTGATTCATAATATATATTTTCAGGCAAAATCCTTTCAAGCATCATTTCTAATTCTTTTACCTGACCGAATAACCCAAGGTGTGTATTAAATATCAAATGATAATTTTCTTGGTCATCTGTAATTGTATAATTGTTTACACCACATAAAGTATTCAATTTACGAATCAATACCCTGTACGTATATGGTATATGACTATTCCATCGCAATAATACTCTTGATCGCCTTGATTCAATAGTATCGTCCGCACTTGGTGTTATTTTCAAAAGTGCTTCATATTTACGAATACCATATTCATTACAAGTGGTTATAAATGCGTTATTTAATACTTCTTCTAATGCTTTATCAAATGCATTGACTGTGGTATCAACCGATTTTCCAATTTCCTGAAATTCAAAGAACTGTTTCAAAAAATCAGGAAGGTAAGAAATATATTTTTTTCTTTCTACAATATCAACCATTTACAGTCCCCCTTACTGGTATATACTGTTCATCCAATATTAGATTTGAAGATGCTCCATTGATGACGGTGTTAGTTACTTCATTGATGCCGTCAATATTCAACAATAACGCTTCTACCTGATTTCTTCTAATTACAGTATTTGACTGATTTTCCCAGTCCTGAATTAGTATAGTAAAATACCCATCAATCGCTGATTCAATATTGCTTTTTACCTCTGCAAAAGTAACACCTGATCTATAAGTAATAGAAAAAGCAAAATTGACTGTTTTATTTTGTGCGCCAATAACATTTACAACATGACCAATCGGTGCTACACCATCTCCTTCACCGGTACTCTGTTCAGGATCAAGAGTATTTTGAACATTCTCAATCAAGGTGGATGAAGGTGCATGGTAATCACTATCAAGAAATATAATTTTGACTGTTCCACCGACTGTCAATAATTTTTGCAAAGCCGCTGTATATACTGCACTAAGCCATGAATAAACTTCATCCCCAAGGGTATTTGCAGATTGTTGTTCAAACCAACTTTGAACCGCTTTAGATGGTATAAATTTTGAAGGGTTATATCCTTGTTTCCACATTCTGATCACTTTACACACACCAGCACCATCAATATCTTTTACTTTTTCCTTATAATCTGCTTTATTTCCACCAAAAGATTCATCATCAAAAGAATTAAAATATCTTTGTCTGAATACTTCAACATCTTCTTCATCTTCTCCCGGAATCAAAATTTCAGTCAATTCAGCCGTTTCTAACCCGTCTATATATTCGATAGGTAGTAACGTACCTAATATTTGGTTTGGTATTGTTCCAGCGGTTTCACACTGTACTTTATATGATCCGACAGACGCATCTATTGCTTCAACCACCATATAGTTGTATTCGTCAAGGCTGAATCTATCGCCAGCATTAAGAATCACAGTAGATGGGGTGATGACCATTTTCCCTATCATGTATGTTTCTTCTTTTGGATAGATTCCGCTTTCTGCTGCTTTTTTAATTAAAAAATAATAAGATGCTGTGTCTGCAAATACTTCATTTAATACCATATCGAGTGCTGCATAGGTTTCTTCTTGTAATTGTGCAGTAGGGGAAAGTGCATCATATATAATTGAACCTTCTCTTTTATCAAGACTGTCATCTACATTTTGCAACATTGAATCCAGTATTGATTCATTATCAAATTCTTCAAACATTAAATTTCAACCTCACTTTCCATTTCAAATTCATCTTCTTGCGTTGTAATTACAGTAAATACAATATAAAGTGTATTTTTCCCCGTTTTGGTTATCTTGAAATCTTCTAAGGATTCAATTCTATCATCCGCTGTAAGAGCATCGATCAATCGTTGCTTGACCTCACTCATTACATAGGGGATGGATGCTCCACGTAAATCTTCCATTTCAAAACCATAGTCCCACGAATACATTTCAAACTTATATCTTTCAGTTTGTAAGATCAAAAGAATTGCCTGTTTGATTGCTTCAATATCGTCAATCCTTCCAATTATTCGTTTGTTATCAACATCCAACCGATAAGTCAGTGACGGTTCAGATGTCATATCAAATTCTGTATCAAGACCATCGTTTTCTTCATCATCAAAATCTTCATAATTTTCATTATTTGGGATCATTTTATCGCTCCCTTCTTTATACGATCAATAATCGTATATTTTTGACCGCCTTGTTGCCGTATCAGTAATACAATGTCACCTTTTTTCAATGAATTGTGAATGGTGTATGTTTTTTTCGTATCACCTACGGTTATAGGCACTTTATGATCAGTTAATGATTCACAAACATCTAAAAAGTCAGCGTCAATAATCATTTTCTGATCAACGCTGACTTTTAACGGATTTACTTTTGTTACCTTTCCAATATATGTATTACAAGGTTTTGATGCACGAAATGCATCCATTGCGCACTGCTTAATCAGTTGAACCAAGCTTTTATTTCCGTAATCACTCACTTGTAAAATCACCCCCTGATACATTTAGATCCATTATATATTCATTGTTGTTAAAAATATGAGTTACTTTATCTACTATCATATAATTAGCAACTTTTATATCATCCAAATTCAGCACAACCGGAACTAATGAACCGGCACGAACCTTTACATTTCCAATTACATTTGAAATTGAAAGATGTCGTACCTTTTTGTTATATAAAGTCAGTAATGCTTTTGATTTCAGTTTTCCAATGTCAGGATCATCAATCTTTTCAAGATATTGCAACACACCCCATTTATTGATTGATTTTGTGCTTTTTGCAATATAAAGATCATAAGTTCCTTTTTTTGTATTTTCATATACCAGCTTAATTTGATTATATACATCCGAATCTATGGTGCTGGTATATGAATAATCTCGTCCAGTTTCTTCATCAATTAAGCAGTCATTAACTTTCATACTGGATACATTTTTCAATCTTAACTTTCCAACTTCATCATACAAAACGTATAATTTATTTTTTGTCATCATTGTGTCATCAAGTGCAGTTTGAATCATATCAAATAATTCAGATTCATCTTCGATTCGTTTTTTGATGACATATCCAGTATTTGCAAGTTTTCCACATTGCAAATTAAATCTCTTTGCGATCATATGAATATATTGATCTGCTCTTTTTTTCAAAAAGATCATAGTATCTTTATTTTTCAAATATCGCAACTGATCATATACTGTGTATGAATACCATCCATCTTTTTCCTTTTTTCGGGTAAATACAAAACCGTAAAACATCTTTGTACCATTAACTACTAACAGAACCGGATTCCCTTCTGTAATTTTGTACTTTTTGTCATAATATGCTTCAAATGTGAGTTTTCCGGGAACTCCTTTTCTTTCCCACGTCAATTTCATCCCATCTTTCACTGGTACAGTAAATTGATTTTTCCCGTTTTTCACAATAACTGATACATCACATTTAGGTAGTTTCCCTGTTTCTGTAACAGTTGCATTTATTTTTGAACCATTAGTTGTATTTTGGTGGTTTTTCAGCACTTTCTTCAAATAAGCAAGTTCATTTTTAGAACTTTTCTTTTTTGAAGATTTAGAAGATGATCCACCACCTGAATTGTTTGTTTTATTCAGGCTTTCATATTTTGGCACACCATATCCCGTTATTGTGGCATTTGATAATGAATATGTCCGGGTACATACCTTGTTAGAACTGTTACCTTCTACTGTATGAAGTGTATTTCCGGACACCTTAACCACTAAACCAACATGGCTTCTGTTAGTACAAAAATAAACAAGATCCCCCCTTTTGGGTGTGTAGCTGCCTTTATATTTGAATAGTCCTTTTTTCTTGAACCATCCCATGCCGGTACTTACAGATGCGGTTTTGGGTACAATGGATGTTTTTACCCCAGCCTGATTTGCACACCACGAAACAAACATATGACACCATGCAGCACCGTTCATTCCATACCATGCACCGTATTTTGTTCTATTGTTACCCTGTTCTGCATATCCAACTTCACCAAGTGCAACATCAATAATATCCTTTGCCATTTTAATCACCTACTTTGGAAGTTTCAATTTTGTTCCCGGCTTCAAATAAACACGTGGTGATTTGTGTGCTTTCGCCGCCAGTCTATCTATAGTCTTTTTATTTAGACTATAGATTTTGTTTGCTTTTGAACTACTACCTAATTGTTTTTTTGCAATAGAACGTAATGTATCGCCTTTTTTCACCACGTAAGTTTTTTTCTTCTTTTTAGTATTTTTTCGTGTCTTTTTTTTGGATGCTTTTTTCTTACCTGTTTTTTTATTTTTGGTAATTTTCAATTTTTTTGCACCCCAGTCTTTATATTGTTTCATGGACAACTTTACAGTAATGTCCATTCCTTGTTTTTCAGCATCTTCTACTATTTCATAATCTTCAATGGTTATGCGAATATTTGTATCAAAAAGTAATTCAGCACCATTGGGTGATACCCTTGAAAGAATGCAAGTATGTGGTTTTTTCCCAGTTTTCCATGCTTCTAACTTATCAAGGTAATAATCTGCGGATTGAAACTGACCACCTTCATATACCGCAAATGGATAATTTTGATATAACGGTAATATCAATTCATCCACATCTATATCTGTCAATCCGGGTGATTTTATTAAATTCACCTCACCCTCGTTAATGAGGGTGACGGTTTCATTTTTATTGTTCACACGTAACTGAAATTTTGCCGGAGTGACCGGAAATAACACCTTGTCAATATAAAAGTAATATGCCATATCTTAATACACTCCTTCTGCTGCCGCTGCCATTTGTTCTTCAACGGTACTACGTAAATGTTCTGTAACACCATCCAAATCCATATCATTGTTAATGGTATTATGATTTGTCTGTTTTACATTTATAGCTGCTGTTGTATAACGGTTGACAACATCCCTTTCAGCAATGTCACGTAAGTATTTTAGATCCTCGCTGCTAATTTCTACTGATTTTGCTATTTTCTTAGTATTATCAGAAGTCTTTCCAGTATTTGCCGCCGTTTGTGCCGCATTGTTTGCCGCATTGTTCAATACCTTAGTGTATTTGTCCGTATCAGGTAATTTGGTGGCTTTACTTGATACACTTTTTTTCAACTTAGCAGAAACACTATCACCCCATTTTGCACCACTTGCATATGCATCAGAAGCCCAGCCTTTTTGAAATGTATCAAATGTGGAATTTCCGTCATTAAATGCATCACTGATTGATTTATAATCTTTTTTATTACTTGCCGCTTCTGCTGATTTTGCCGCATAGTCATCTGCTGCCTGTGTTACACCAGAATAATCAAATTCAATAAATGGTATTTTATTCAATGCCGCACAAATTCCGTCAATTACAGACATTACAGTAGATAACAAATCATACCAAAACGACTGCACATCACAGATTGCATTATGAAAAGCTGTGATGATATTTGAACCAAGTGCAGCGATTGCATTACCAATCCCAAGTGCAATGTTGGCAACTGATAAGCCTAAGTTCTTAAAGAATTGAATTACTACATTGATACCACCGCAAATTACACCAAAAGTGGTTGTTGCTGTCCCCCCCATATTAGCAATATGGTTTGCAACAGCAATGATTACTGCTATCAGTGCAATAATCAATAAGATGATCCATGTTAAAGGGCAAGCAAGCAATGCTGTATTCAATCCAACTTGTGCGCCGGTTGCTGTTGTTGTTGCCGCTGCTTCTGCTAATGTAGCACCGGCTTTTATTGCAGATCTTGCAGCCGATAATGCCGCCAATCCGTTTGATACCGCCTGAATGGTGTTATATACAGCTAATACACCATTATACGCAACCCATGCCGTAACTACTGCACCAATGATTGGTGCTATTACACCCCAATTATCAGATACAAAACCAGCTACTGATCCAATTGTTGAAAAAATACCTAATACTACACCCGCTACAATCGCAAGGTCATTTACTGCATTTGTTACAAAAGTCTGAAATCCTTCACTGTTGGCAAGGTCATTCATATCTTGCAACACGGGTTGAAACGCCATCATTGCCGTATTTTTGAAAGATGTCCACATCTGCCCCCATGTCATTGGCATTGCTTCAAATTTTGCATTGATTTCATCCGATGCAGAAAATACAGATGCTTTGACAATATCTGCTGAAATCAACCCTTCTGATGCAATATCACGAATATGTGACATTACATTACCTTTCAAATTTGCTGATTTCATTTTAATTCCACTTGCCATCTTATCAAGTAATGCATCATTGTTTTCAATGTAATTTGCAATACCTCTAATCAAGTTTGGAGATTGTTCAAAAATACTATTCAATTCATCACCACGTAATACACCTGAACCAAGTGCTTGTGATAACTGCAACATTGCATTTGATGCTTCCTGTGTAGATGCGCCAGCAATGGTCATCTGCTTTTGAATTAAATTTGCAAAAGAAACAACTTCTGCTGAACTGCTGAATGCATCACCAGCATTATTACCAAACCTTGCAACAACATCTGCCATATCACCAAATTCACCACGTGCGTTCTGTGCTGCAACATAGGTCATTTCTAACAGTTCATTAGTAGTCTGAACGCCATCGTTCATTGTATCCAATCGTGCCGCTGTTTGCGTTAATTCATCAGATACACCAACTGCACCTTTGAGGCTCTGTATAGTAGCATATGTGGCTACTGTTCTTTTGATTGTGTCCATCAGCCGGTCACTTTGCGTCTGCGTCTGTTCAACAGCCTGTGTAAATCTACCCTGTTCATCTACATTGTCCCTAATATGCCGTTCAGTATTTCCAATAGTTTGTGATAACTGACTATAAGCTGAATTAGCAGCAGATACATCCATATTTTCAACTGCTCTATTCAACTGTTCTTGTGCCTGTAGTGCTTGATTAAGTTGGGATCTTAATTGTTCTAATTCAGCATTGGCAATATCAGATCCTATATTCAATGGATTATTTTCAAGCTGTTGTATTCTTGACTGCACTGCCTGAATACGCTGGTTCATTGAAGTGATATCTTGAACTGCACTTTCTGAAAAAATATCAGTATTAGACGCATTTTGTGCAATCTGATTCTGTCTGCTGGACAGTATATTAAGCATCTGATTTGTTGATGTGATTTCTTGTTGAAATCGTTCAATACCTGTACCCGTAAACACATCCAGTTCTGTTGTTTGCCATTCAACTGGTATTTCAAGCGGTTGTTGAAAACCGTCCCGGATACTTCTTTCTGTTCTGCTGATTGTCTGTGACAAACGCAAATATGCAGTATTTATACCACTTGCATCCATATTTTGCATGGCTTGATTCAGTTCGTCTTGCTGTCCAATAGCTTGATTCAACTGTGATCGTAACTGTTCAAGTTGTGCATTTGTCGTATCAGTACCAACATTTATTTGATCATCCTCAATCTGTTGAATATGATCCTGAATAGATTGTATCCTGTTTCCTAACTGCGTCAGATCATTTACTGCATTTGGGTCAAGTATATCCGTGCTGGTTGCCTGTTCTGCAATCTGTGACTGCGTATTATTCAGTTGTTCAAGCATTTGTTCAGCACTTTGAACTTCTTGTTCCCATCGCTGAATGCCTGACGTATCAAACACTTCCAAGCCATCTGACTGCCACTGTACCGGTTGTTGCACAGGTGGGGCAACAGATGGTTGAATTGGTGTTTGAGTAGGGGAAGAACCAACATTTTGCATGGCTTGATTCAGTTCGTTTGCTGCAAGTGTTGCGTTGGTCAATTCTTGCCTTGCCGCATCAATAGAACTTGTGTCAATGTCTGCATTCATAGCCTGTTGCATTTCTGCCATACTTGAAACTGCTATATTTACAGAATTTATAATTCCATATATTACATTGGAAAAATTATCATCCAACTGAATACCAGTTTGAATTGAAGCCATACATCATCACCTTCCCTTCCTAGCTTTTCTTTCTGCTTCTTTTCTTTCTTTCTTTTCTTTATCTATACGAATATCAATACACGCATAAATAAACGCTTTTTCTTCATCGGTCATATCCAACCACTGTGAAGGTAATATTTTTAATTTATGAAGGGCATAGTAAGCATAATTCGCTTCACCATCCCCTTCTTCAATTAGTTTTTTGCTTCTTCCTTCTTGTCATCCATAGATACATCAAATCCGTTAAATTTCTGAATCCATGCGGACAAATCATTGTATTCACCCGGATCATCTATCATTGCATAAATGAGATCTTCCGGTGTCTTAACACCATAAGAGTTCTGCAACTCTGCATCGTATAAGTCCGGAACAACTGTTGAAGCAACGATCATTTCATTCAAATACTTGTTCGTAATAAGTTTCTGGCGATAAACATTAGGCTTTCCGGTAACCTGAACATCAATCGTACAGTCATCACGGATCTTCTCATTCTCTTTTGAAGTCAAGTGTCTAAACTCAAATCTTAGCGGTGTACCGTCTCCACCGATCAAAGATTTAGTTGGTGCATACTGTTCATTCTTTCTCTCCACCTTATTCTGTTTCATAAATGCGCTAAATTTTGACATATTCATTCCGTCCTTTCTGTTCTCCATTTAATAATAAAACCCCTTTATATGACTGTTATATGAAGTCACACAAGGGGTTCTTTGTTACTGGTTATCGTAATTTTTAAGCTACTGCAAAGCCTGTCAACTCTGCAAATTCTGTTGGCATTGAGAAATCCTCAAATGTTCCTTCGATCTCTTCATCAAGATATTCACCGTCAGCGTCAAATTTTGCCAAAACACCACCATCAGTATTGCAGTCATAGAAAATAATTTCCTGTCTGCCAGCGTCAGATGTCGGATCATCATTGATAATCTGCATTTCAAAGTATACATCTTCTCCAGTATCCTTGTAATCCGCCAATGCTCTACGCAACACCGACTGATTATAATGGGCTGTTCCTGAAAATGTACCTTCCATTCCTACTGATTTATGACCGACCATTACAGCACCAAGTCTTGGCACTTTTGCCTTAGTCTTATCAACCTTTGCTTCCATGTCAATCATCTGCATGAAGTTATAACGTCTGCCGCCAATAGTTAAGAAACATTCTGCAAGTTTCGCTGCAATAGTGTCCCTTGCTTTCATGGTTACATTACCTTCCATGTGTATTCACCCCTTTCTACTGTACCGTGGTGGTCATATACATCTTACTCATTGCATTTACAACAGTAATTGCATCTGTAACCACAACTGATTTCTTTGAATTACCCTGTGTAACAACCACATCTTTGTCAGAAAAATCTTCGATTGCGCCAAGATCTTGTAAGTTTTTTCTGATCTGTACTAAATCAGACCACAACGCCGTTCTTCCCGATGCTTTATTTGGAATTTTTCCACGATATTTCGTGTTAAACAAAACAGCATCATCATTTCCGAGCTGATCAATAACACGAATAGTCTGATTATCCTGAAATACTTCACCACACGTTTCTGTAAGTGTAACAAGTGTGTTGATGTCAACCAGCACTTCAATTTCTCCGTCTACGTTATGAAGAACAAGCTGCCCGGCTTTGATAAAGTTCTTCAAATCTGTCTGTGTAAAATCTGTATCAACAGAAAATTCACCATCATACTTTGTTGCTTCAAGACTTGACTGCACTGGACAAGCACATTCTTTTCCTGTCAACCAGTATACAATGGATGCTTCTGACCAGCCGTCATCAATGACTTTGTTCTTTGCAGAAATGACACCGAGATAATCTGAATCCACACGGTAAAGCACTGTCTGAAATTTCTTTCCGACTTCATCACGCAATCGTTTCTGAAATGCGATATACAGTTTTTTTGTCGGATCATCCGTAATAACAACACCCATCGTATTGAAAGTATAAGATTCAATTTTATTCAAATACTTTGAATGTGCATCACCGTCTGCTGTTCCGTTTGTCCCACCAGCCAGTGGTGTTCCAGCGGTTTTTGCAAGTTCCATTGTGGATGTCTTAAATGTTACATAGTCATTTGCCTTTAAGTCTGCCTTATTTGCCACTGTCTGTTCATCAACTCTGCTTGTGTCCATGTAAGTTAATACATCCCACTTTTCGGGTTCATCTACATTTGCCTGAATAACAATTTTAATGTCATTACCTCGTGTTCCACTGTATTTTGCTTCTGCAAGGTCATTGACCGCCTTTTTACCGCCGCCATTCAAACGATATGTATGAAGTGTCTTACAACCGATGAAAAGATCACGTAAACCTTTCATGCGATCATCCGTTGATGGATAACCAAAAATTTTCAAACAATTTTTCTGAAAATCTTCATTGGTTACGGTAAAAACCCCATCATCAACACCCCAATCAAGTTCAAGGGGCATTGTTGCAATACCTCTGTCAGATAATGCAGAATTTGCATTTGACAAACTGACATAGTTGATATATGCACCGGGAAGATCTTTGTTTTGGGAAATCCAATTTCCACCGCCTAATGCCATATTATTTCACCTTTCCTTTCATGTATTTTTCAACTAAATTGTCAACAGTTTCTATGGTGTAACTTTTATCTTCATCAAGAAGGGCATCCACCAAGTCCCTTTTGTTTGCAAAACGGGCAGATGCAAGAATCTGTTCTTTACTGAACATTGGTTCAGTCTGTTCAGACTTTGCAGCATTTTCCGTTGTTGTCTTTTTTGCTGCCATAATCAATCACCTTCCTTCACACTCGTGCTTGCCGTCATAGTTTCCATTGGTGTCTGATCTTCCGTCTTGACTGTGAAATAGTCATAATTGACAAAGAAATTCAAAACACCGTCAACCACCTGATGATTCATGTTTGAACCCCTGATTGGCTTGGTATCACCGTCTGTTGTGATGTACTCCAAACAGTCGTACATTCTTTCAGCCACATCAGCACATTCCCGCTGCTTCTTTGCAGACTGTGGGA
>OGQZ01002704.1_pt1 | contig 11974 bp, 7 predicted proteins | sample 1553321 | NCBI WGS metagenome assembly OGQZ01 (sample SAMEA2579958, study PRJEB22360) | human gut metagenome | reverse complement strand
AGAGCATTATGGCTATAAACCAGACAACATAACTTGTACAGAAGTAGGACCCAATATAATATATGTAACAATATATCATAATACAGAATTAGTGGCAGAATACACTCTTGATGCAGAAACAGGAATTGCATCAAGTCCAACAGAAAGAACAGCAAATTTCTTTAAAGGAATATTTTTAGATAACTTATCAACAAAAGTTAATTTTAAAAATAATGAATGTATTGCAATAGGATATATAGAAAAGGGAAAAGAAGCACAAATTAAAGAAAAATACTTTAATTCTGATATTGAATATGAATCTTTAACAACTGTTGTAGAAGGAGATGAATATCAATTTATAGTCATTCCAAAAAGTTTAGATGCCACATTAAGAATTTGGAAATATAATGTATCAGAAAATGGAGAACTATATTCTGAAGAATTATTATTAGAAGCAGTAGGAACACCACTATTAATAGAAACACAATGTACAGAAGTGTTTCCAAGAGTTGGTGTAGAATATGAATTTGGCGATACAAAATTTACAATACCACTAATGATTAGTGGTATGGATGGAAAATTTACAATAACTGATTATAAAAACCTAGTGAAAGACATATCAATATATTAGTTTTTAATTTGAAATTATTATAAAAAAGGTGGTGGAAAAGTTATAAAAAAATAGAATATTAAAAACTATCAAAAAAACTTGTACAAATGTACATTTTAGGAGGAAATAAAATGAATAAAAAAATAATTCTTTCAGTATTAGCAATTTTAATTACCGTATGCTTAATACTAACAGGTTGTGGTAAAAACAAAGAAGATGAAAACAAAGGAGATGAAAACAAAGAAACAGCAAAATTAGTTGATGAATATGCTCCTTTTGAATTTACAATTAAATATCCAAAAGATGCAGGATATAAATTCGAAGCAGATTTAGAAAACACACCATATGTAGCAGGTAAACTTATAAACGAAGAAAAAAATATCAAAATTTCATTTAATTTTTCAAAAACATATGAAAGTTCAATGAAAAAAGAAAAAGAGAATAAGTCTAGCCAAGAAAATTATGCGGAAACAAATTATACTAAATTAGGTGGATATGAGTATTATGATAAATTCAACTATTATGGAGTAAGCTTATTAAACAAAAATGAAGAAGGTAGTTGCTTACAAGTTATAGTCAAAATAAGTAAAAACAAAAATAATGGAGCAAAATTAGATGTAACAGAATTTGCAAAAACAGAAGAATTAAAAAATATCTTAAGTTCTATGACATTAAATGATAAGATAGAAGGTAAAAAAGTTGATGGAATAATATCATCAAACCATAAATTAATAGTAAAAAACCTAGAAAATCCAGACGAAAGCAAGTATTATGTTAATCAATATCCAGATACAAATGGTGTAAAAAGCATATATGCCTTAAAAGAAGTAAATAAATACAAAGGAGAAGGAGCATCTTTCAGACTAACATATTATGGAAATGAAGGAAACTACAAAGATTTAGATACATGTCTTGCATACCAAGAAAAAACATTCAAAATGAAATTTGAAGATTATACATTATTTGGACAAAAAGTTAAAGTAGATGTATCAAGACACGCAATAGGAGAAAGTTCATCACCAGAAAAATACAAAACTTGGATAGCAGGTTATTTTGAAAAAGATGGAAAAGTATATGATTTTCTATATATTCAGTATGTTGGGGTAGATGATAGTCTTGGAGAAAAGTTAGTTAATAATGTATTAAATAACTTTACAACTCAAGATTAATATAATATAAGAATAGAAAGAGAGAAATTAAATATAGGATTTATTAAAGCATTTACAGGAGCTTATGCTTTTAATGTATATCAAACAAAAATTTCAAACAAAGAAGAACTAGCAAAAGCACTAGAACAAGACAGTAAGAACATGGCTGGTGGAATGATATTCATAATTATAGTACTTATAATTATAGGAATAATCCTATTTAGAACCAACATAAAAAATTTAATTGATAAAATTAAAAATAAAACAAGCAAATGAAAGGAGGATGGTTTTATGAAAAATAAAACAAAATATTTAGTAGCAATATTATTAATGCTAGTTAGTTTTTTACTAATTGGAGCTACTAATGTAAATGCAACAACAACTGCAGAAGTTAATAATTATTCAGATTTAACTGATAAAATGAGTGATAATGTAACAGATGTAGTTAAACTTACTAGTGACATTACATTAAGAGAAGATTCTGATACAACTTTCTCTCTTGAAATGTCTAAAACTTTGGATTTTAATGGTTTTACATTAATTGTGCCAGAACATTGTAGGTTTAAACTAATTTATAGAAATAGTCTAGACTTAAAATTCATTAATTCAGATAGTTCTAAAAGAGCAAAACTTAATCTTTTAACTGATACTGGCTACACACCAATTTATAACGAAATTAAGAAGGCTGAATATACTGTTAATTTTGAAATGGATGGTATAGATGTCGAATACATAAAAGATTTTGATAGTTTTTGGCAAACCGCTGGTAATAACAGATTTAATAATGTAGTTTTTAAAAATCTAAAAGTTACTGGATTTTATGAAATAGCAGATACTAGAGCATATAAAACAATAAAATTTTCAAATGTTACTAAAGAAAGCAAAAATACAACTTCTAAAACATATTTGATACAAAGCAGTACTTTAACTGTTGATGAGGTACTTGATGCTGATTCAATTATTGAGTATCATGATAGAGAAGGAACTAAAATAGCAAATAGAACAGCAACACTTGATACAATAAATGCTTATTGGGGTCCAATTACAGTTAAGAAAAAAGAAGTTCAAACATTAACTGCTACAACAGAAGCTGAATTAATAAATGCAGTTAATCAAATTAATAATAGCAAAGACACTATTATTAAATTAGGCGCTGATATTAAGTTGACAAAGTTTCTTGGATTTAATGTTTTAGGTAATGTTACCTTGGATTTAGCAGGTAATACTCTTGATGTATCAGAACACAATTTAACATTCTATTATGGTTATAAAGATGAAAATAATTATAATTTTAGAAGTAATCTAACCATAAAAGATAGTGGCAATGGTAATAGTGGTAAAATAGTTGGAGTAGGATTTAATGGCAGAGTAAGACTGTCTACTTTAGATATGACCGAAGAATTAAAAAATTTACCTAAGACTTATGGTTTTACAATTGATGGTGGAACTTATGCTGTTACCGGAACAAATTCTTGGGATGAATATATATTTGATGTGCTTTCTGATTCAGAACCTATGGAGCAAAACATTACTATAAATGTTAATGTAAAAAAAGGTGTTTTTGAAGTTGGAAAAGTAGATGGTGAAATATTTTATTTCCCTTCATCTGATGAAACTAATATGAAAGCAAACTTCAATTTTGAAACACTTATGGTAAAAGGTCTAGGTGTTAAACTAGGATCTAATATTTTAGCTGAAAAAAGAATTAATGAAGTAATACCAAATGATACAAAACTATATTATACAACTGATACTAATCAAGTAATTGAACTAGAAGATAAAGCAACATTAGTTAGAAATGTTAGAACTAGTACAAATGCTATTTATCCACAATATATTAAACTTGCTAAAGAAACAGGTTTAAGTGTAAATAATGTTACATTACCAAATGTTACATTTGGATATACTGTTGTGCCAGAAGCAACAATTAATATTACTAATATTGGTGCTGCTGAGTTAAAAATTACTAATGTAACAGTGTCTGATACAGATAAATTTGAAATCAATATATCTAGTCAACCAACAATAGGAATTGGTGCAACAAATACTGATTTTAAAATTAAAGCAAAAACTGGTCTATCTGCTGGAACATATACACCAACAATTACTGTAACTGATGAAAATGGTAAAACATATACAGCAACAGTTACATTAAAAGTTGAACAAAAACAATTAACAGGATTAGGTATTAGTGGTTTAGATGGCACATGGGTTTATGGCACTACTAAAACTCCAACTGCAACAGGGGTTGATGATTTAGGAGCTGATGGCTATGAAATCATTTATTCTAAGAAAGATAGTTCTGGAAACTATGCAAATATAGGAAATAAATTACCTATATTAGTGGGAGAATATAAGGCAACATTAAGTGTAAAAAATCCAAATTATACAGCAAGTGAAGCTAGTGTTGATTTTAAAATCACACCAATTACTACACCAGTAGAAGTAAAAAGTTATGATGATACATTTACTTATAATGGATCAGAACATACAAAAAATGCTTATGATGTTTTATGGGCAAATAATACTAGTCCAAGAACTGATAATAAATTACCTAATGGTGATAAAGTTACTGCAGTAATTACTGGTAAAGTAAGAGATGTTAAAGATACAGCTCTTGAAAATAATACAATTGAAAAAATAACAATAACAAATGCAGAAGGTGTTGATGTAACTGATTGTTATTCTAATAAAGTAAAAGCTGCTGGTAAATTAACAGTAAACCCAATTACAACACCAATAGTTGTAAAAGCTGATTCAGATACTAAGGTATATAATGGTACTGAATTAACAAAAAATACTTATACATATACTGATGGTGTATTACTATCTGGTGATATGTTAGAAGTTGCAATTACTGGTAGCCAAAAATTTGTAGGTTCTTCAAATAATACTGTAAGTAATGTTAAAGTAATGAGAAATGGTGAAGATATTACTTCTAACTATACAATGGGAACACATATAAATGGTGTACTTGAAGTAACAAGTGCTTCTCAACCTTTAGCAATTGCAGATCAATATGTAAAAGTTAATGGTTCTATATCAAAAGGTTATTTAGAACAATCAGTAACTGGAAATGTAGGAAACATTGATTTTACTATTAAATCAGGAACAGCACTTACATATGATAATATAAACGATGAATTTGTAGCAGGAGCTACTGCAGGAGATGTTGTAATGACAGTTATAGCAGTAAAAGTTGATCTTTGTGGCGATAATACTCCTGAATGGAAAGAAACATCAAAAGATTTTACAGTTCATGTTGTAAATAAAGAGAATGTAACAATTACTGGTTTAGAGGATAATCAAGTATTTACTTTTGATAATACTACTAAAACTCCATGGGGAACAGGCACAATTACAGTTGAAGATAATAAAGTCGATGTAAATGAATTAGAGATATTTTACAATGGAACTGGTAGCACAACATATAGTAGTAAGTTTGCTCCAGTAGATGCTGGTACTTATACAATAACTTATAAAGTTAAAGATAGTAATCCTAACTATGTAGGAAGTGTTACTTATACATTCACTATTAAAAAAGCACAACTTGATAAAGTAACTATTGTTAAAGATACTTTTGAATATACTGGTGATGAAATAGTTCCACAAGATAGTAATTTTGATTTAAATAAGATGAATTTTTCTGGCGATATTAAGGCTACTAATGTTGGAAATTATAGCATTACAGTATCCTTAAAAGATAAAGATAATTATGAGTGGAAAGATGGATCAAATGGTGATTTAACTATTAACTGGTCTATCACACAAGCAACACCAAATTATACAGTACCAACAGGATTAACTTCTGTAAAAGGTAAAGTATTATCAGATGTAGTATTACCAACAGGATTTACATGGAATGCACCTGCAACAGTGTTAACAGCAGGAACAAACACATATAAAGCAACATTTACTCCAGTTGATACAACAAACTATAAAACAATAACTGATATTGATATTGAAGTTGATGTTAAAAATACATTTAATGTAATAACATCAGTACCTGGTGGAAATGGAACAATTACACCAAGTAAAATAGGTGTTATAGAAGGAAGTAAAGTAAAAATAACATTTACACCAAATACTGGATATATGATTGATAAAGTATTAGTAAATGGAATAGAAAAAACTGTAACGGGAAATGAAATAGAAATAACAGTAGATGAAGAAAAAACAGTAGAAGTAAGCTACAAGAAAATACCATTTACAATAACAGTAGAAGAAGTAACAGGAGCAACAGTAAATCCAGATGGAACTGTAACAGTAGGTTATGGAGACAACAAAGACTTTACAATAACAGCAAACACAGGCTACAAACTAGTAAAAGTATTAGTAAATGATGTAGAAAAAGCATTAGATGGTAACACATTAAAATTAAAGAACATTACATCAAATATGAAAATTAAAGTAGTAGTAGAAAAAATTGAATACAAAGTAATAGAAGGTGCAGAACAAACATATACAATAAAAGAAGATACAGAAGCAAGATTTAGAATAGATGCAGATTATAGCCTATTTAATAACAAAGTATATGTAGATAATGTACTTGTAGATAGTTCAAATTATACAAGCAAAAGTGGAAGCACAATAATTACATTAAAGAAAGAATTCGTTGATACATTATCAGTTGGAGAACACACTTTAAAAGTTGTATTCAATGATGGTGGAGAAGCAGAAACAACATTTACAATAGAAAAAAAAGCTGAAAACAACAATAACAACGAAAATAATACTCCATCAAAACCAGAAGATAAAGAAGAAATGAAAGATAATGGTTCAAATCCTAAAACAGGCGACAATATAATGCTTTATGTAGCAATAGCAAGTATGTCAATAATAGGACTTGTAGCAACAACAATAGTTGCAAAAAAGAAAAAAATGAACTAAAATACTACATAAGAGAGGACTAGAACTTTCTAGTTCTCTTTTTAAAAATAAAGGGAGCGATTATATGGCAGGAAAAAGAACTAAAACTAGAAAGAAAATAAAGCTAAATAAAAGATTGGTTTGTAGTATTAGTATTGTACTATTACTAATAGCAGTTATATTTACAATTAAAATAATATCAAAACCTGTAAAAGTAGGAAAAATAAACAAAGATGGTAAGGCAGAATATATAGAACGAGTTGCAAATGTAACAAAATATCCAGACAAAAAAATTGTAGAATTTAAAAACGATTATGAACTAATAGATAATGGAATAATAACAACAGAGATGTATGAGAAGTTAAAAAATAATGATAATATCTATAATCTAACAGTAACAGAATACTTAAGACTAGGAGATATATCATCAAAAGAGAGTTATAATATAAATAAAGCAATACAAACAGGAGTAGTAAAAGAGGACACAATATATGCAGATTATTTTGCGAAAACTTGTGGATTTGAAAACCTTTACGGACCGACGGAAATCACCTGTAACTGCACATACCATATTCTCGACAACGACTGCGACTATGCAGACGGTATTCCGATAGGCAAACCGTTCCCCAATGAAGATGTTATTCTTCTTGATGAGAATAATAACAGAATTTCAGAGGTTGGCAAAGTCGGTGAAATCTGCGTGAGAGGTACTGCTCTTGCACTCGGTTACTACTCAAATCCCGAACAGAATGCAAAGGCTTTTGTTCAGAATCCGCTTAATCCGTACTATCCCGAATTAATTTACAGAACAGGCGACCTTGCAAGATACAACGAAAACGGTGAACTTGTTTTCAGCGGAAGAAAGGATTTTCAGATTAAATATATGGGACATCGCATAGAGCTTGAGGAAATCGAGCGTGAGATGTCAGCCGTTGACGGTGTTGAGCAATGCTGTTGTATTTTTGATGAGAAAAAATCAAGGCTCAAGGGCTTTTTCGTAGGCTCAATTGAAAAGGACGAGCTTGCCGCATCAATGTCAAGGGATTTGCCTGCGTTTATGATTCCGGGCGTTATCCGCAAGGTTGATGAAATGCCGCTAACAAAGAACGGCAAAATTGACCGTAAAAAGCTTGCTGAAATTGCAGGGGGCAGAAGAAAATGAACGAAATATTAAAGCAGAACAAAACTGCATTCTATGTTTTTGATGTAAAAGCTCTCAAAGACAGAGTAGCATATCTCAGAAAAATGCTTCCCGAAGATGTTGCAATCTGCTATGCAATCAAGGCGAACACATTTATTACGGCAGAACTTGAAAATGATGTTGACCGCTTTGAAATCTGCTCACCGGGTGAGGCTGAAATCTGCGATTTACTTGATATTCCCGACAAAATGATGGTGATTTCGGGTGTGTACAAAACTCCCGAAGTTATGGAAAATATGGTTGCAAACGGAAAATGCGACAGAATATTCACCGTAGAGTCACTTACACAGTTTAATCTTTTCAAAGAATTGTCCGAAAAATATAAAAAGAAAATTTCTTTGCTTTTAAGACTTACAAACGGAAGTCAGTTCGGAATTAATTCCGATGAAATCGAAGAAATTATTTCAAAAAGAAACGAATTTGAATATCTTGACATACTCGGTATTCAGTTCTTTTCAGGAACACAGAAAACCTCTCTCAAAAAACTCAAGAGAGAAATTGACAAACTTGACAATCTTCTTATTCTTCTCAAAGAGAAATATGATTATACCGCAGAAGAGCTTGAATACGGCACAGGATTCCCTGCAGCCTATTTCAAGGAAGATACCATAAATGAGGACGAGCTTATCGGCGGATTTGCACAGCTTTTGAATGAGATGACTTCAAAGCCGAAAATCACGCTTGAGCTCGGACGAAGCATTGCCGCAATCTGCGGTAAATACTACACGCATATCGTTGATAAAAAGTGCAACAAAGGGGAGAACTACCTTCTTGTTGACGGCGGAATGAACCATATTGTGTACTACGGTCAGCATATGGCAATGAACCAGCCGTACCTTTCGGTTTGCGGAAAAGAAACCGAGCCGTGTACCGAATCATGGAATATCTGCGGTTCGCTTTGTTCAATGAATGATATAATCGCAAAACAGATTTCTTTGCCTGATATTGAAATCGGTGATGTAATTTGTTTTGAAAACACAGGCGCTTATTGTATGACAGAGGGAATTTCTTTGTTTTTAAGTCGTGATATTCCCTCGGTTTACATAAAAAAGGAGGACGGAACATACCTTTGCGTCCGTGATTCCTTTGAAACATTTAATTTAAACAAACCCAATTACAGAAAGGAAACGAATTAAAATGGATGAACTTATTGAGATTTTAGAGGACATTAAACCTGATGTAGATTACGAAGGCTGCGAAAACCTTATTGACGGTCACTATCTTGACTCTCTTTCAATCATTTCTCTTATTGCTGAGATTGAGGATGCTTTTGATGTGACAGTTCCTGCAGTGGAAGTTGTTCCTGCAAACTTTAATTCAGTAAAGGCAATGTGGAGTATGATTGAAAGACTCCAAGAGGAGGAATAAGATGGATCTTCCATCATTACTGATGGCGGGCAGTCTTGACACGCTGACCTCATATTTTTCGGTAGCGTTTCTTGCCATTTTTCTGCCTGTTTCAGTTGTTGTGTATGCCGTCATTCCGCAAAAAGCAAGAAAGTATTTTCTGCTTATTGCAAGTTTTGCTTTTTTTTGGCTGATAAGCGGTCAGTTGATTGCCTATTTGTGCCTGATAATAATGGGCGTCCATTATTTCGGCTTGTGGCTTGACAGGATTCAAACGCAAAAAAGTGCGGCACTAAAGGCTGTGCCTAAGGAGGAGAAAAAGGCTCTTAAAAAGGTATATCTCCACCGCAGTCGCAGAGTTCTGTTGTTTGCCGCCGTGCTTATGATAGGCGGTCTGCTTGTAATCAAATATTCACCGTTTTTTACAACAAATGTAAATTCGCTGTTATTGCTTTTGAATATTCCGATTCAGTTTGATATTCCGAGTTATATAATGCCGATTGGTATTTCATTCTTTACTTTGCAGGCTGTATCGTACCTTTTTGATGTTTACAGAGGACTTATTAAAGCAGATGACAACATATTAAGACTTGCGTTGTTTATGTCTTTCTTTCCGCAGATTGTAGAAGGTCCTATCTGCCGTTACGGTCAGACAGCCAATCAGCTGTGGAATGTAAAGCAAATTGAGTTTGAAAACTTAAAACTCGGTGCAGTCCGTATTCTTTTCGGTCTTATGAAAAAACTCGTAATCGCTGACAGACTTAATCCTATGATTAAGCAGATTTTCAGCCATTACGATGACTATCAGGGCGGAATAATCGCTCTCGGAGCAATTGCCTATACAATTCAGCTCTATTGCGATTTCTCCGGTACAATGGATGCCGTAATGGGTGTTGCTCAGATTTTCGGCGTTACAATGCCCGAAAACTTTCAAAGACCTTTCTTCTCAAAATCAATTTCAGAATTTTGGAAAAGGTGGCATATTACACTCGGCACATGGTTCAAGGATTATATCTTCTATCCCGTCACCATGTCAAAGCCGATGAAAAATCTTACATCTTCCGCACGCAAAAAGCTCGGCAACCACTTTGGTCCGTTGCTTGCGGGAAGCATAGCGTTGTTCTGTGTATGGTTCTGCAACGGACTGTGGCACGGTTCTGCGTGGGGTTACATATTCTTCGGTATGTACCACTTTGTGCTTATTCTGTCGGGCAACATCATTGCCCCTGCGGTTACCGCATTCAATAAAAAGCTTCACATCAATTCCGAATGCTTTGCGTACAAAGTGTTTCAGATGGTTCGTACAGGCATACTTGTTGTTATCGGCGAAATGTTTTTCAGAGCAGAAAGACTTACAACAGGTCTTTCAATGTTCGGAAAAATGGTGACCGATTTCAGCTTTTCAAGCCTTAACTATGAGCTTATGAAAAAGCTTAAAATTGATATGCATGATGTTATGATCGTGCTTATTGCGCTTGCTTTTATTTTTGTAATCAGCGTTCTCAATGAAAAGGGAATATGTGTGCGTGGCGCAATTGCAAAGAGAAATGTTGTTATAAGATGGGCGGCTGTTTACGCTCTTATTATGTTCATCATAATCTTCGGTGCTTATGGCAAGGGCTATGTTCCTGTTGATCCGATTTATGCGAACTTCTAAGGAGGTCTGATTATGAAGAAAATAATTAAGAGAATTGTCAGCTGTGTCCTGTTTGTTGCAATACTTCTCGGATTACTTCAGGTGTCCTCACTCATATTTCAACCAAAGTCAAATGACAAGGCGGCGGGCATTCATTATCCGAGAGCAAACGGTATTTTCAGCGAACCTAAAGACAGTATTGACACTGTGTTTATCGGTGACAGTGAGGTGTATCATTCGTTCATTCCGCTCAATATCTGGAGAGATTACGGAATTACCTCGTACGATGTTTCTTCTCCGGCTCAAAAGCTTGTGTACTCAATGGAATTTTTGAAAAAAACTTTTGAAAAACAAAGTCCGAAGATTGTGTTCCTTGAAACCAATGCGATTTTCAGAAAATCTTATTTTGAGGATGAAATCACATATAAGGCAGAGCAAATTTTCCCTGTGTTCAGATATCATGACCGTTGGAAGAATCTTCAGCTCAAGGATTTTTCGGCTACAGTTGAATATACTGCGAACGAGAATAACAAAGGTTATTACTTTACTAAAAAGTCTAAGCCTGCGACAGATAAGGCTATCAAGAAATATATGAAGTATTCCGATGTTTCTGCACCGATACTTTCTACCAACAAAAAGTATCTCAAAGAAATTGCGAAATTCTGTAAAAAGCACGGTACAAAACTTGTGCTGATAAGTACCCCAAGCACAAAGAACTGGAACTATCAGCGACATAATGCTATGGAAGCGGTTTCAAAGGATCTCGGTGTTGATTATATCGACACCAATTTGCTCCGTGATGATATCCCGATTGATTGGAAAAAGGATTCAAAGGATAAAGGCGATCACCTTAACTACAAAGGTGCTGTGAAGCTGACAAATTATATCGGAAAGTATCTTGACGATACAAAGCTCTTCAAAGATAAGCGTAACGATCCGTCATACGATAACTGGAATACCTGTCTTGATAAGTTTGAAAAGCAGGTCAAAAAGGGTACAAGTTCGGAAAACTGATTTATTTAGAATCTAAAATCTTTCCCCTGTGTTGCAATTCAATGCAGGGGAAAGAAATATTAAAAAACTTTTAAAAAAGTATTGACAAAAATTCAGTTTTACCGTATAATCAATACTGCTCACGAAAAAAGTGAGAGATAAATGCGAGTGTGCTGGAATAGGCAGACAGG
>OGQZ01002696.1_pt1 | contig 12006 bp, 10 predicted proteins | sample 1553321 | NCBI WGS metagenome assembly OGQZ01 (sample SAMEA2579958, study PRJEB22360) | human gut metagenome | reverse complement strand
GATGCCACTCATCAAGCGCCGCCTGAATGCGATCGCGTTCTGCCAGCAACTGACGATTTTCTGGTGCCAGATCGTGAACGATCTCATCAACATTGCGCCAGAACGCGGCAGCATCCAGTTCCACGCCCGGCAAAACTTCTTCATCCACGAAACGTTTAAAATTGGCGTCAATGCGTAAACGGCCCTGGGTTATGGTTTCACTCATTATTTATCTCCTCGTTTTCGCTTATTTCGCCAACACCGCTGCTGCCGCTTTCGCGACCTGCGCATCCTGTGCTCCGGTTAAACCAGAAACGCCCACGGCACCAATAATTTGCCCATCAACAACAACCGGTACGCCGCCTTCCAGCGACGTCAGTAACGGCGCAGTCACGAACGCGGTACGTCCGTTGTTCACCATCTCTTCATAGCCCTTAGTTTCACGACGCCCCAGCGCGGCGGTACGCGCTTTCTCCTGGGAGATGTAAGCCGCAATCGGCGCGCAATCGTCCATGCGACTTAACGCCAGCAGATGACCGCCGTCATCGGCAACAGCAATGGAAACAGACCAGTTATTTTTCTGCGCCTCTTCCTGACCTGCGGCAATAATTGCACTCGCCATTTGCTGGCTAAGAATGACTTTAGTTTTCATTTTGTTATTCCTTTTCAAGGGCTTGTTCTACAATTTCAATCCAGTGACGCACAGAGGTACGACCGGCGCTCGCCAGATGCGTCTGGCAACCAATGTTGGCGGTGACGATCATTTCCGGTTTGCCGCTTTCCAGCGCATTCATTTTGTTATCCCGCAGCTGGCGTGCCAGATCGGGATGCGTTAACGCATATGTTCCCGCTGAACCGCAGCACAGATGGCTGTCGGGAACGTCCGTTAAGGTAAATCCAAGACGAAGTAACACTTTTTCCACTTCGCCGTTCAGCTTTTGCGCATGTTGCAGGGTACACGGGCAGTGGAAGGCCAGTTTTTTATCGCCGCGAATTGCCAGTTTTTCCAGCGGTTCCTTGCGCAGAAGTTCGACTAAATCGACCGCCAGTTCACTGACCTGACGCGCTTTATCGGCATACAACGCATCGTTTTTCAGCATCTGCCCATACTCTTTAACGAACGCGCCGCAACCGCTGGCGGTTTGCAAAATTGCCTCGGCACCTGCTTCAATCGCGGGCCACCAGGCATCAATATTATTGCGCGCCCGCGCCAGCCCTTTCTCTTGCGCATTAAGATGATAGTCCACCGCGCCACAACAGCCTGCTTCGTTAGCTGGCGTCACGCTGATCCCCAGACGATCCAACACTCGCGCAGTTGCCGCGTTGGTGTTGGGCGAAAGCGTAGGCTGGGCGCAGCCTTCCAGCATTAAAACCCGACGCTTATGGCGCAGCGGCGGACGCGGTTTAGCTTTCACCGTTTCGGCTGGCAATTTTGCTCTGACCTGCTCCGGTAAAAACGGTCGCAGCACCAGCCCTACCTGCGTCAGCGCACGAAACACCGCCGGACGCGGCACTACCTGGCGCAATCCTTCGCGCAGCATTCGCTCCGGCAGTGGGCGTTTCACTTTCTGCTCGACAATATCACGCCCGATATCGAGCAAATTGTGATAGCGCACACCAGAAGGACAGGTGGTTTCACAATTGCGGCAAGTGAGACAGCGATCGAGATGCTCCTGTGTTTTAAGCGTGACTTCGTTGCCTTCCAGCACCTGTTTAATCAGATAGATGCGCCCGCGCGGCCCGTCCAGTTCATCGCCCAGGAGCTGATAGGTTGGGCAGGTTGCGGTACAAAATCCGCAGTGAACACAGGCGCGCAGGATGCTGTCGGCTTCCAGCGCCCGCGCGTTCTGCCGCATCTCTTCGGTTAATTGGGTTTGCATAGCCTGCTCCTTAAAGCTCCGCGTACATGCGACCGGGATTAAACACGCCGCAAGGGTCGAGCTGCTGTTTAAGCTGCTGGTGATAGCGGAATAAAGGAGCCGGTAGCGGGGCAAAACCACCATCTCCGGCACTAAAGCGGGTCGCATGACCGCCAGCGTTGCGGGCGATGCGATGGATTTGATTGTCATCGGCTGTCGATTTCAGCCAGCGTAGCGCCCCGCCCCAGTCGATCAGTTGCTCGCCGGGTAAATCTATCATCGGCGCATCGCTGGGTAAGGAAATGCGCCATAAGGTACCTGGTAACGAGAAGAACGGCAGTTGTTGTTCACGCAATTGCTGCCAGAACTGACCCGCAACCTCTTCGCCCCCCAGCAGTTCACGCGCTGCTTTTACCGATCCTTCGCCGCCCTCAAGGCGGATCCACAACGCATTGTCGAAGTAACATAAGCCACTAATGGGTAATGGCTGGAGTTGCCACTGGGCGATTTCATTCATGGCTTCTTGCAGGCTGATTTCCCGACGCAGACTCAGGGTGGCGCGTGGTCGCGGTAACACTTTCATCGAGATTTCAGTGAGCACACCCAGACAACCGTAGCTTCCGGCCATTAACCGTGAGAGATCGTATCCGGCAACGTTTTTCATCACTTCGCCACCAAAACGCAGATGTTTTCCAGTGCCGGTAATGATGCGCGTGCCGAGGACAAAATCGCGGACCGAACCGCTCCACGGGCGACGCGGCCCCGCCAGCCCGCAGGCGACCATCCCGCCCCAGGTGGCTTCTTCACCATAATGTGGCGGCTCGCAGGGGAGCATTTGCCCGGCGCTCTCCAGCGCCGCTTCAATCGCCACCAGCGGCGTTCCGGCACGAGCGGTTATCACCAGCTCGGTCGGGTCGTAATTAACAATGCCGCGATGACAACGCACATCCAGCGTTTGCCCGGTGACAGGACGACCTAAAAAGGCTTTGCTATTGCTGCCCTGAATCACCAGCGGCGTTTTATCGCTAATCGCCTGATTCACCTGCTCCAGCAGCGCCTGGCTGTAATCACACTCGCGTAGCATCAGAAACGCTCCAGTTCAGGGAAAGGTAAATGACCGTGATGCACATGCATGGCACCAAATTCAGCACAGCGGTGTAGCGTGGGAATGTTTTTCCCAGGGTTCAGCAAACCATCGGGATCAAACGCCGCCTTGACCGCATGGAAGGTCGTGATTTCATCGCTGTTGAACTGGGCGCACATTTGATTGATTTTTTCGCGCCCGATGCCATGTTCCCCACTGATGCTGCCGCCAACTTCAACGCAGAGTTCGAGGATCTTCCCGCCCAGCTCTTCCGCGCGGGCAAATTCACCGGGTTCGTTGGCATCGAAAAGGATTAACGGGTGCATGTTGCCGTCTCCGGCATGAAAGACGTTAGCAACACGTAAATCATATTGCTGCGATAAACGGGCAATGCCTTCCAGTACGCCAGGCAGGGCACGGCGCGGGATGGTGCCATCCATGCAGTAGTAATCCGGGGAGATTCGTCCTACCGCAGGGAACGCATTTTTGCGACCGGCCCAGAAACGTACGCGCTCTGCTTCGTCCTGTGCCAGCCGGACGTCAGTCGCGCCCGCTTTCAACAAGATGTCGTTAACCCGCTCGCAGTCTTCCTGTACGTCAGACTCCACGCCGTCCAGCTCGCATAACAAAATCGCTTCGGCGTCGACGGGATAACCGGCATGTATAAAATCTTCCGCTGCGCGGATCGACAGGTTATCCATCATCTCCAGCCCGCCGGGGATAATGCCATTGGCGATGATGTCACCAACCGCAAGTCCGGCTTTTTCTACCGAGTCAAAGCTGGCTAACAGAACCCGCGCCACGGGCGGCTTCGGCAGCAGTTTTACCGTCACTTCGGTGGTCACGCCGAGCATACCTTCCGATCCGGTGAACAGCGCCAGCAGGTCAAAACCAGGCGAATCCAGCGCATCCGATCCCAGCGTCAGCGCCTCGCCGTCCAGCGTTTGCACTTCAATTTTCAGCAGGTTATGTACGGTCAGACCATATTTCAGGCAGTGAACGCCACCGGCATTTTCCGCCACGTTGCCGCCAATCGAACAGGCGATTTGTGAGGAAGGATCCGGAGCGTAATAGAGATTATGCGACGCAACGGCCTGGGAGATCGCCAGGTTACGCACGCCCGGCTGCACGCGCGCGCGGCGACCAATGGGGTTAATGTCGAGGATCTCTTTAAAGCGCGCCATCACCAACAACACACCTTTTTCCAGCGGCAGCGCGCCACCAGAAAGCCCGGTGCCTGCACCACGGGTCACCACCGATACACGCAGGCGGTGACAAACAGCCAGAATCGCTGTCACCTGTTCCATTTGCTTAGGCAGAACAACCAGTAATGGACGCGTGCGATACGCGCTCAACCCGTCACACTCGTAAGGAATGATCTCCTCATCGGTATGCAGGATCTCAAGTCCAGGGACATGTTCACGCAGTGCCATCAGTACCGATGTGCGGTCGACATCGGGTAAAGCGCCATCAAGACGCTCTTCGTACAAGATGCTCATGAGTAGGCTTCGCTTTGTTGTGTTGTGTGGCAGCTGATTTTTGCGCGCTGCTTCTGTGAACAGTTATTAAGCGGGCTTTTCGTTTTCGTCTATCTCTTTAGCTACCGGTCAGACCATTTTTTTTCCAGCTCTGTGACCTTGCCTTGGTTAACTTAATGTTAAATTGATGTAACATAATCACTTACGTGATGTGCGTGTTTTGCGAGTTAAGAACAGAAAAATTGGTCCTACCTGTGCACGAGGTCCGGGAATGAAAGATGAACGTCGCCCTATTTGCGAAGTGGTTGCAGAGAGTATCGAACGGTTAATTATCGACGGCGTACTGAAGGTCGGTCAGCCGCTTCCCTCGGAACGTCGACTGTGTGAAAAGCTCGGCTTCTCACGCTCCGCACTGCGTGAAGGGCTGACCGTGCTGCGCGGGCGCGGGATTATTGAAACAGCGCAGGGTCGCGATTCTCGTGTCGCACGGCTTAATCGGGTGCAGGATACCAGCCCGCTAATTCATCTGTTCAGCACGCAGCCGCGAACGCTGTACGATCTGCTCGACGTTCGCGCATTGCTGGAGGGGGAATCGGCAAGGCTTGCGGCAACGCTGGGAACCCAGGCTGATTTTGTTGTGATAACCCGCTGTTATGAAAAAATGCTCGCCGCCAGTGAGAACAACAAAGAGATTTCGCTGATCGAACATGCGCAGTTGGATCACGCTTTCCATCTCGCCATTTGTCAGGCTTCTCACAATCAGGTGTTGGTGTTTACGCTGCAATCATTGACCGATCTGATGTTTAATTCAGTGTTTGCCAGCGTAAATAATCTCTACCATCGACCACAGCAAAAAAAGCAGATCGATCGCCAGCATGCGCGGATCTACAACGCGGTGTTGCAGCGGCTGCCGCACGTCGCCCAGCGCGCAGCACGCGATCATGTGCGGACCGTGAAAAAGAATCTCCACGATATCGAGCTGGAAGGCCACCATTTGATTCGCTCGGCGGTGCCGCTGGAGATGAAGCAGGGGTGACTGCCATCAAATCTGCTTTTCATACAATCGGTAACGCTTGTACGGCTCTGCCCCAATGCGTTCCAGCATGTTATTCATGCCTGTATTGGTTTCGAGGATCCATGACATTTCCAGCGCATCGATCTTCCGGCGGGCAAACGGATCGCGTAAGGCTTCAATCAATAACAGCGCAATCACCGGGCCGATGCGGCTAAACTGATACTCGTCCCGCACGCCCATCAGCGGTACTCGCGCAGTTCGCACACCGCTGACTTTTAAACGCCACAGCAATTTTGCCCAGCCGAAGGGAAAGAGCGATCCGTTCAGATCGGCAATCGCCTCGTTGATGTTTGGCAAGCCAACAATAAACGCGCAGGGTGCAGAATCAATCTCAGCGATGTAGATCATATCGTCCGGCACCAGATATTTAAGTTGATCGCCCATAGTCGCGAATTCATGTTCGGTAAACGGCACAAATCCCCAGTTGTGCTGCCAGCCAGAGTTGAAAATCTCACGCAGGATCTGCATCTCTTCGGCAAACCGCTGGCGATTGATGCAGCGAATGGTCACCTTCTTACGCACCTGATCCATCAGTTTTTTTAGCGCCGGAGAGAAAGTGAGATCGGTTCGCTGCATCCACCACGCTAGTAAATCAATGCCTTTGTGATAACCCAATTGTTCAATATGCGCGGCATACCACGGTTTACCGTGCGGCATCATCGCACAGGGTGGTGTATCGAAACCTTCAATCAGTAATCCGCTTTCCTGATTGATATTCAGGCTGAAAGGACCGCTGATCTTACTTGCACCTTGTGACTTCAACCACGCTTCCGCTGCGCCAAACAACGCGGCAAAAACCTGCGGATCATCAATGGCGTCAATCATGCCGAAATGACCGGTATCTTCACCGTAACGCTCACGGTGCAAGGTATCGATTTGCGCGGTAATTCGCCCAACTATCTGCCCGGCTTTTTTTGCCACCCACGCCTGCCAGATGATATGGTCCGTCCCCGGATTTTTCGCAGACAAATGCTCGTTGCGTTCAATGAATAAAGGGGGTATCCAGTTTGGATCGTCGGGATAAAGTGATGACGGAAAAGCGATAAATGCCTTAAGGTCATTTTTATTAATTACTTTTTCAATTTTAATCATCAGCAGATCGCATTCCATAGTTCTGTGGGTAACAAATAATTAACGGTGACAAACAGGTTGCAACAGCAACGAACGGCACCTTAATAATCAACCCAATGAATACAAACGACGAATAAATAGCATTTATTAATGATTACGATAAGGTCAGAGACTACACAGAAGCGCCACAATGCCTTTTGTCGATTTAAGGCGACCGGACAAGGCTTCTTCTTAATACATTCATAAATTAAATATCATTCACAATAAAAACAAAAAAACTCAAACTCATTATTTAAATCAATGTTCATTTTCACACTGATGAAAATACTATCTCATTTATCTTTTATGCCTATATAATCCACCGCATTATTGTCATTTTATTTTTGATATCCAATTTTTTCGTGGTGTATATGTCTAATAAAATCTTTACGCATTCCCTACCTATGCGCTATGCCGATTTTCCAACGCTGGTTGATGCTTTGGACTACGCCGCTCTGAGTAGCGCCGGAATGAATTTTTATGACAGACGTTGCCAACTTGAAGATCAACTGGAATATCAGACGTTAAAAGCGCGTGCCGAAGCTGGTGCGAAGCGGTTGTTATCGCTGAACCTGAAAAAAGGCGATCGCGTGGCGCTGATTGCCGAAACCAGTAGCGGGTTCGTAGAGGCTTTTTTTTCCTGCCAGTATGCCGGCTTAGTCGCCGTCCCGTTGGCGATTCCAATGGGCGTCGGTCAGCGGGATTCCTGGAGCGCCAAACTGCAGGGTTTACTGGCAAGTTGCCAGCCCGCAGCCATTATCACTGGTGATGAGTGGTTGCCACTGGTCAATGCCGCTACGCATAACAACCCCGAATTACATGTTTTAAGCCACGCCTGGTTTAAGGCATTACCAGAAGCCGATGTTGCACTCCAGCATCCAGTTCCGAACGATATCGCCTACCTCCAGTACACCTCCGGCAGCACCCGTTTTCCCCGTGGCGTCATTATCACCCATCGCGAAGTGATGGCTAATCTACGTGCTATAAGCCACGATGGCATTAAATTACGCCCTGGCGACCGCTGCGTCTCCTGCTGCCTTTCTACCATGATATGGGACTGGTCGGCTTTCTCCTGACCCCCGTCGCCACGCAGCTTTCAGTAGATTATTTGCGCACTCAGGATTTTGCCATGCGTCCTCTGCAATGGCTTAAATTGATCAGTAAAAATCGCGGCACCGTTTCCGTTGCGCCGCCGTTTGGCTATGAATTGTGCCAGCGCCGCGTGAATGAAAAAGATCTCGCTGAACTGGATCTTTCCTGCTGGCGCGTCGCTGGTATTGGTGCAGAACCCATCTCCGCAGAACAACTCCATCAATTCGCTGAATGTTTCCGTCAGGTTAACTTTGACGATAAAACGTTCATGCCGTGCTACGGACTGGCAGAAAATGCGCTGGCTGTCAGCTTCTCTGATGAAGCCTCCGGGGTTGTGGTTAACGAAGTGGATCGCGACATCCTTGAATATCAGGGCAAAGCCGTCGCGCCGGGTGCTGAAACACGCGCCGTATCGACTTTCGTCAACTGCGGTAAAGCGTTGCCGGAACATGGCATTGAAATCCGCAATGAAGCAGGTATGCCGGTCGCGGAACGTGTGGTAGGCCATATTTGCATCTCCGGCCCCAGCCTGATGAGCGGTTACTTTGGCGACCAGGTTTCGCAAGACGAGATTGCCGCGACGGGCTGGTTAGATACCGGCGACCTCGGTTATCTGCTGGACGGTTATCTGTATGTCACCGGACGCATTAAAGATCTGATTATTATTCGTGGCCGTAATATCTGGCCGCAGGATATTGAATATATTGCGGAACAGGAACCGGAAATTCATTCTGGCGATGCGATTGCTTTTGTTACCGCCCAGGAAAAAATCATTCTGCAGATCCAGTGTAGGATCAGCGACGAAGAACGTCGTGGGCAGCTTATCCACGCACTGGCAGCACGGATCCAAAGCGAATTTGGCGTAACCGCGGCTATCGATCTGTTGCCGCCCCACAGTATTCCCCGAACGTCCTCCGGCAAGCCTGCCCGTGCGGAAGCGAAAAAACGTTATCAGAAGGCTTATGCTGCAAGCCTTCATGTGCAGGAATCCCTGACATGAATCAAACTGTCGCGGTGACGGGCGCTACCGGGTTTATCGGTAAATATATTATCGATAACCTGCTCGCCCGCGGCTTTCACGTTCGCGCATTGACGCGTACTGCCCGCGCTCACGTCAATGATAATCTCATCTGGGTGCGCGGTTCGCTGGAAGATACACATTCGCTTAGCGAACTGGTTGCCGGAGCCAGCGCGGTGGTCCATTGCGCCGGACAAGTGCGCGGACACAAAGAAGAGATTTTTACCCGCTGTAACGTTGACGGCAGCCTGCGCCTGATGCAAGCGGCAAAAGAGAGCGGCTTTTGCCAACGTTTTCTGTTTATCTCTTCGCTGGCGGCGCGTCATCCCGAACTCTCCTGGTACGCAAATTCCAAACACGTCGCCGAACAACGACTGACCGCAATGGCTGACGAAATTACGCTGGGCATTTTTCGCCCGACAGCCGTGTATGGTCCCGGCGATAAAGAGTTAAAACCGCTGTTTGACTGGATGCTGCGCGGCCTGCTGCCACGACTTGGTGCGCCAGATACACAGCTCTCTTTCCTGCACGTCACCGATTTCGCGCAAGCCGTGGGGCAGTGGTTAAGCGCCGAAACTGTACAGACGCAAACCTATGAATTATGCGATGGCGTCGCCGGCGGCTATGACTGGCAACGCGTACAGCAACTTGCCGCCGACGCCCGTTGCGGTTCCGTTCGAATGGTTGGTATTCCTCTGTCGGTACTCACCTGCCTTGCGGATATCAGTACCGCGTTGAGTCGCCTGGCAGGTAAAGAACCTATGCTGACCCGCTCGAAAATCCGTGAATTAACCCACGCCGACTGGTCAGCAAGTAATAACCGTATTTCTGAAGATATTAATTGGTTTCCCGGGATTAGCCTGGAACACGCATTACGCAACGGGCTATTTTGATTGTCTTGTTTAAAGGTGTGTTAACGTTTCTATGGTAAATCGTGAAATAGTAATGGATTACATCCTTTCCTGTTTACAGGATTTGGTCGAAAACGGTGTGGAAATTAAGCCCGACAGCGATCTCGTCAACGATCTTGGCCTGGAGTCGATCAAAGTGATGGATCTCTTAATGATGCTGGAAGACAGATTCGATATTTCCATTCCTATTAATATTCTGCTGGATGTCAAAACCCCTGCGCAATTAATGGAAACACTACTTCCATGGCTGGAGAATAAATAATGGGGCTATACGATAAATATGCGCGCCTTGCTGGCGAGCGACTGCAATTTAGTGACAACGGGTTAACACCGTTTGGCACCTGTATTGATGAAGTGTATTCCGCCACCGAAGGTCGGATCGGCAATAAAAAAGTGATTCTGGCCGGGACCAATAATTATCTCGGTTTAACCTTTAATCATGATGCCATCGCCGAAGGTCAGGCAGCGTTAGCGGCCCAAGGCACCGGCACCACCGGTTCTCGTATGGCAAACGGCAGTTATGCGCCGCATCTGGCGTTAGAGAAAGAGATCGCCGAGTTTTTTAATCGCCCTACCGCTATCGTTTTTTCAACCGGTTATACCGCTAATTTAGGCGTCATCAGCGCACTTGCCGACCATAACGCCGTGGTGTTACTGGATGCCGACAGCCACGCCAGTATTTATGACGCCTGTTCTCTCGGTGGCGCGGAAATTATTCGTTTCCGCCATAACGATGCTAAAGATCTGGAACGGCGCATGGTTCGCCTCGGTGAACGGGCAAAAGAGGCGATTATCATCGTTGAAGGCATCTACAGTATGCTCGGTGACGTTGCGCCGCTGGCGGAAATTGTTGATATCAAACGTCGTCTCGGTGGTTATTTGATTGTCGATGAAGCGCATTCGTTTGGCGTGTTAGGCGCAACGGGGCGCGGACTGGCTGAAGCCGTTGGCGTTGAAGATGATGTGGATATTATCGTTGGTACCTTCAGTAAAAGTCTGGCCTCGATTGGCGGTTTTGCTGTCGGTTCGGAAGCGATGGAAGTGTTGCGCTACGGCAGGCCCCCCGGTATTTTTTTTCCCCCCCCCTGCCATAACACCTTCCATAATCTGCTTTTTACCGCCTCTCCTTCTCCGTCCTGCATTGCGACCGTGCGCTCGTCGTTAAGAACCATTGCCTCACAACCAGAGTTGCGGCAAAAGCTGATGGATAATGCCAACCATCTGTATGACGGTCTGCAAAAACTGGATTATGAGTTAAGTTCACATATTAGCCCGGTAGTGCCAGTAATAATCGGTTCGAAAGAGGAAGGTTTACGCATCTGGCGCGAGCTTATTTCGCTGGGCGTTTATGTGAATCTTATCCTGCCACCTGCCGCGCCTGCAGGCATCACGCTGCTGCGCTGTAGCGTAAACGCTGCCCACAGTCGTGAGCAAATTGATGCCATCATTCAAGCGTTCGCTACTCTGAAGCAGTAATGTGAGCCCGCTGTGGTGTTGCGCCACGGCGGGTTTAATGTTGTCTGTCATACCAATACACCAGGCTCAACGCCACCAGCACAAACGCTACCGGTAAACCGAGCGCGGTAACAGGTGCGCTCAACGCAAATAGCAATCCCAGATTGACCATGATTTGATAGCTGATCCAGGTAAGTAAGCCCACGATGACGCCTACAGCGAGACGGCTACCCATCCCAGGCGAACGCGGGGCACTAAAGGTAAACGGCACAGCCAGCAAAATCATCGCCAGGGTCAGGATGGGTTGTCCCAGTTTTTCCCACAGTGCAAGGCGGTATTCGCTGCTGGGTTGCCCAGTTTCCTGCAAATAATGGATGTAATGATTAAGTTGACGGACAGAAAAAGTATTTCCCGGCATCGATAACTCTTCAAGATTCATACTGGTGAAGGCCGATTGCCAGGTAAGATTATCTGATGTTTCCAGCGTTTCTTTGCCATTCAACCATTTTTTATGATTCACACCATGCAGGATCCATGTTTTGTCGTCTTCAATGGAGGCACTGCGTGCAAAAATGTAGGATTCGAGCGAGAGATCGTCGCGATAATGAAATATCTCCACGCCCACAGGCTGGCCCTGCTCGTTCAGCGATTTCACCGTCACAAATTCATTACCGCGCCTGGCCCAAAGCATATTGCCGGTAATGTCATCGTCCTCCCCCAACGCGGTGGCAGTCGATTTGATTTGCAGCGCCTGTTGCTGCAATGGCGACGCCACCCACTCATCTATCGCGCCTAACGAAACAGTCCACAATATCCCGGCAACCAGCGCCACCAGTGCAATACGGAAGATAGAAAACCCCGTGCTGCGAATGGCGGTAAGCTCACTGTTTTTCGATAGTTGCCCCAGGCCGACAATCCCTCCCAATAAGGCGATAAACGGCGAAA
>OGQZ01002691.1_pt1 | contig 12020 bp, 9 predicted proteins | sample 1553321 | NCBI WGS metagenome assembly OGQZ01 (sample SAMEA2579958, study PRJEB22360) | human gut metagenome | reverse complement strand
GCGCAAGCTCTTCCTGTGTGACATAATGAACATTGTATCCTTTTATAATGCTGTTTTTCAGCTTCTCACGTCTGTTACGTTCATCGATTAAGTCTCTCATTGACATCCCTTTTCCCATCCACTTTATGGTCTTATTTTAGCATATCATTTTTTAAAAATAAAGATATTTTGAATAACTTTCCAAGAGAAAGCACATCCTAGTATCGTCCTCATTTTCCCCTACATATTTTTCATTCAGGAGGAACTGTCATGGCAGCATACAAGGTTGAAATCTGCGGTGTAAACACTGCAAAACTCCCTATTTTAAAGGAAAGTGAAAAGGAAGAACTCTTTGCTAAGATCAAACAGGGAGACATGGCTGCCAGGGAAACTTACATTAAGGGAAATCTGCGGCTCGTTTTAAGTGTCATCAAACGTTTTTCGAATCACAATGAAAATGTAGATGACCTGTTTCAGATCGGATGTATCGGTCTGATCAAATCCATTGATAACTTTAACCCGGATATGGGGGTAAAATTTTCCACATATGCCGTTCCGATGATCATCGGGGAGATCCGAAGATACCTGCGCGACAACAACTCGATCCGTGTAAGCCGCTCTTTGCGTGACACTGCCTATAAAGCGATCCATGCGAAAGAAATCTTAACGAGGACTGCTTCTACGGAACCGACATTAGAAGATATTGCAAAAGAAACCGGTATCCCAAAAGAGGATATCGTCTTTGCACTCGATGCCATTCAGAGTCCTTTAAGTCTCTATGATCCGGTCTATACTGATGGTGGTGATGCGCTCTATGTCATGGATCAGATCAGTGATAAGAAAAATAAAGAAGAAAAATGGATCGAAGAGCTCTCTTTAGGCGATGCCATGGATCGTTTAAATGAGCGTGAAAACTATATTATCCGGCTTCGTTTTTTTGAGGGCAAGACCCAGATGGAAGTTGCCGAGGAAATCCATATTTCCCAGGCACAGGTCTCCCGTCTGGAAAAATCCGCCCTAAAGAGTATGAAAAATTATCTTTCTGTGTAGATTTCGGTATAGATCAGCAATCCCATTAACGATCCCATTTTTCACACAGTGCATTGATCTGGTCTGCAAATTTTGCCATATCTTTATTTGCAGTTCCTTCATTTTTCTGGATGACTGCTAAGAGTCTCTCACCGGCTGCTAACAGTCTTGCAAAGACGTTCGAAGAAGCCTTGCTGCTCTTTGTCTTTTTCTTCACAAGCTCTCTTGAGCCCTGTACAGTCTGCTGGTTTAGCACCAGATCAAACGTATCCCCACTGTATGGTGCTACGGCATCGAGTCCTAATTCTTCCCGCAGATATGCAGCAAAGCCATCGCAAACCTCATCATCCCCATGCACGATAAAGACCCGTTTTAACGGTGTCTTATAGGCTTTGATCCATTCTGTCAACATTCTCTTATCCGCGTGACCGCTCAATCCCGGAAGATTCATGATCTTCGCGTGAACTTCAATCTGCTCGCCAAACAATTTTACTTCTTTGACACCATTAAGCAGTGAATGTCCTAACGTTCCCGGCACCTGGAATCCGACAAACACAATTGTGGAGTCCGCTCTCCATAAATTATGTTTTAAATGATGGCGGATACGGCCTGCCTCACACATACCGGAAGCTGATATGATTACCTTGGATTTTTCGTTAAAGTTGATCATCTTCGATTCATCACTTGTAATCGCCATCTTCAAACCGTCAAAACGAATCGGATTGATGCCTTTTCCAACTAATTCTAATGCCTCTTCGTCGAAACATTCTGCTACATTTTTATGGAAAATCCCGGTTGCCTCCACAGCAAGCGGACTGTCAATATAGACTTCAAAATCCTGATACTCTTTCATCAGATTTTCGGTCTTGATCCTTCTTAAAAAATAGAGTAATTCCTGTGTCCTTCCTACAGAAAATGCCGGGATCACGACATTTCCACCCCGGTGAAAGGTTTCGGTGATCACTTCTGCCAGTTCTTTTGCATAGTCGACAGACACCTCATGTAGACGGTCTCCATAGGTGGATTCCATGACTACATAATCGGCATCCTCGATAAAATGCGGATCTTTGATCAATGGTTTGTTGCCATTGCCAATGTCACCGGAAAAAACGATCTTGGTCTTTCCGTCTTCGTCCTCTGCCCATACTTCGATGGATGCAGAGCCTAACAGGTGTCCTGCGTCCACAAAACGGATGGTAAGTCCCGGTTCGATTTCAATTTTTTGTGCATATGGACATGGTACAAAATGCTCCATAACTCCCATTGCATCATTGATATCATAAAGCGGTACCACTTCCGGTCTTCCGGCACGCCTTGCTTTCCGGTTCTTCCATTCTGCTTCAAACTGCTGGATATGCGCACTGTCTTTTAACATGATCTCGCAGAGTTCCGTTGTCGCATTTGTCGCATAGATCTTTCCGCGAAATCCATGGTTATAAAGCAGCGGCAGCAAGCCGGAATGATCGATGTGTGCATGTGTTACTAACACATAATCGACCTCTGAAGCATTGACGGGTATCTCCTGATTGACATATAGATCTGCTCCCTGCTCCATTCCACAGTCGATCAGGACATGCGTCTGCCCCACTTTCAGATAATGACAGCTTCCTGTTACCTCATGATCTGCCCCCAAAAATTCCAGTTTCATATACACTTCTCCTTTTACGTTTCCTCTGTATGCAGATTATTATATGATTGATAGGATCATACTTATCGCAGTACCTCTCAAAAATCTGAGATTTTTATTATTATACCATATTTGTTTCGGAATTGTATATGCAATTACTCGAATTTTACAATTTCTTTTTTTAATCTTTTCATAATCTTCTTTTCTAACCGTGAGATATAGGATTGAGAAATCCCAAGCAGATCCGCCACTTCTTTCTGGGTCATTTCCTCTCCGTTTTTTGTTCCAAGTCCAAAGCGCAGTTCTACGATCGTCCGCTCCCTGCCTGAGAGTTTTTTAATCGCTTCCCGTAAAAGCTGCTCTTCTACTTCGCTTTCGATCCCGCGATAGATAATGTCCTCTTCAGTGCCTAATACATCGGATAGCAGCAGTTCATTGCCATCGTAGTCTACATTTAAAGGTTCGTCTATACTGACCTCTAACTTTGTCTTATTATTTCGCCGCAGATACATCAGGATCTCATTTTCGATGCAGCGGGAAGCATAGGTTGCCAGCTTGATATTTTTTTCCGGATTAAAGGTATTGATGGATTTGATCAGACCGATCGTTCCGATTGAGATCAGATCCTCGACTCCGACCCCTGTATTGTCGAATTTTTTTGCGATATAAACGACCAGTCTTAAATTGTGCTCGATCAGCATGGAACGTGCCTCTTTCAAGCTCTCCTCTTCTCCATTGACCAGTCCCTGTATGTAATGTGCCTCATCGATCGCATCCAATGGAGGCGGCAGAACTTCACTTCCTCCGATGTAGTGCACTTCATTTTTCTTTTTTAAAAACATAGAATAGAAAGACGGTATGATCCGAATTCCCATTTTTCCCGGCAGATTCATTTTTATGTACATTTTCTGCTGCTCCTTTCCTTTACCATAATCGCCCATTTAAAATTATCCGGTATGTACTGTCTTTTAAAAATTTTTCTTCCACAATGGCAAAAACTGCCGGCTGTATCGCAATTTCTTTTTTTTCTTTCTTAATAAAAAGGGAATCCAATGTCACCGCCTGCACCATGCCGTGCTCTTCTCCAAGTGATACAAACGGTATGTAGCGGTACAACACCGGCTCCTCCCCTGTAAGCATCTCTAGCGTGTTCTTTTCTATAAGGCTGACCGGAAGGTTGCTGTACGGGTCCATAAGCAGATTTCCCGTATCGAAAAAACCCTTTGTGGAAACTTCTCTCCCTTTATGGCATACTCTGATATCATAGATTTTTTCTTCCTCCTTCCGGTCCTGAAACAGGAGTAAAAATATAGTCACCACTCCTGCTATGCCTCCCATAACCCATCCAAAGAGATTCCTTTGTCCTAAGAGCCGGCAAAGCCACTCTACCGAACCGCCAAGCAGCAGCATGATCAGATATCCCGCTGCATAGTCTGTCAAAAATTCACGAATACTTTTCTGCTGAAAGCAAAAATAGAACATCAGCGGATTGATAAGAAGGTGTACAAGTATTTTATAAATCCCTGCATTTTTCAATAAAAGCATACTGGCAGCCGCACTCAATACGCCCAACAATGCCATCACTGCCATTCGTCCTGTTTTTGTCTGTTTTCTTCTGACTTCCCGAATAAGGAAGAGGGTCAGGTAGTCGAAGAAAAAGTTGGTCACGATGTATGCATCTATGTAAAACTCATAATGCACCTGCTACCTCCATTGCTGCTTTTGAAACCTCTTTGATCGGTACGAACCTATTATATGAAATATCAGATGCTTTTTTTGTCAAAATCAAAGTGGCGAAATACAGGAATCATCCTGTCCTTTCGACAGACCTTCCCATAATATCCGAAAATCCCGGATCGTTACAGAACGGTAATTGCGTAAGAAATTTCTTATAAGGATCAGGGTGTCAAAAAACTTCAAACCGCCTTTTGACACCCTGATCCTATAAAACAAAAAAGAAAGCAGATCTCTCTGCTTTCTTTTACGTTATCTATTGTAATATACTTCCCTGTTACTATTTGCGGATCTTGAAGCTCTTGATCAACTTCTCTAACGTTCCTGCCTGATCGCTCATTTCCTGACTTGCTGCCGCACACTGCTGTGAAGTTGCGGAATTTGTCTGAACAACACTGTTGATCTGCTCAACTCCCTGATTGATCTGTGTCATCGTTGCTGCATCCGCCTCTAATGCTACCGCGATCTTGTATACTTCTGCAGTCGCTGCTTTAGAGCTTTCTACAACCTGCTCTAACTGTTTTGCAGTCTCATCTGCAATGACTTTACCTCTCTCAACCGCGGATACGGAGGTCTCGATCAGATCACGGGACTCTTTGGCTGCTTCCGCACTCTGTGCTGCAAGAAGGGATACCTGATCTGCTACCACGGCAAATCCTTTTCCTGCTTCTCCTGCTCTTGCTGCCTCGATGGAAGCATTCAGTGCTAACAGATTGGTCTGTGAAGCAATGTCATTAATCGCTGCAATAATGTTGCCGATCTCCTGAGAGGTATTACTGATCTCATCCATGGCTTCGACCATTTCCTGCATCTTCTGGTTACTGATCATAACAGCTTCTTCGGAAGATTCTACTTCCTTGCTGATATCTTTTGCATTCTTTGCATTACCGGATACGCGCTCGCTGACTTCGTCAATCGTTGCCGTAAGCTCTTCTGTAACACCTGCCTGCTCAGTTGCACCTTCTGCTAAATCCATGGAACCTGCTGCTACCTGTTCTGCTCCGTTGGTTACCTGATCTGCAACGCTTTGAACGTTTGTGATCATATCTGCCATACTGTGCTCAAATGCTTTAAAGGATGTTAAGATTCCTTTGAAATCTCCCTTCCATTCTACGGATGGATTGACAACAAAGTTCCCTTTTTCAAATTCCTGCATTGAAGCACCGATATCGTCTACATAAGAAGATAAGGTTGCTATAGAAGATCTTAAGCTGTCTGCTAATGAACCCAGCTCATCATCTGCCTGATAATCCAAAGTGCTGTGAAGATTTCCTTGGGACAATTCTTTCGTTGTCTCCTCCAATGCAGCTAATGGTATCAAAATAGATGCAATAATACGTTTTCCAACTACTACTGCGGATGCGATGCCGATTAAATTGAATATGATAATACCAATAATATTGAAAACTGCATCACGCTTACTTGCAAACATCAGTTTGTCCACTTGTTCATCTGTGATCTTTTGTATTTCTTTTGCGGTATCTACTGCTTCGGATAATGCCGGTGCACATTTTGTCAGTATCTTTTCCGTTGCATTTTTCTGATTTCCTGCTTCAATCTCATCGATAATATCCATACCGATGGTCCCCCACTCATTCATCTGGGTCACATACTGATTATAGAGCTTTTCCTCAATGACCCCTGTTTTTTTCATTGCATCTAACTCTTGATCAATATTCTTTAAAGCATCGTCTACATTTTTCTTATATGTATCATAACTTGACTTATCGTCATTTAACGCCATCTCACGGATATTTCTGGCTGCAATATTTACATTCAGTCTGCACATCTGAACGGCTGTGTCAGCCCGCTGTACTTTGTTAGAATAATTACTGAGATTTCTAAGCAGTATCGTCTCTCCTACGATTGCTAAGATTCCTGAAAATACCATCAGTACGATCACGATCAGATAGCCGGTTATCATTTTTTTTCTGACAAGCATTCCATCTAATTTTTTAAACATATGCTTCTCTCCCTTTTTGTGTATTTTTGTATTCTCTCATATACGATTATTATAATCAGATTGGTAGGCTTTTGCAATATTTTTTTCGTCATATTTTGTCAAAAAATGCATTTTTTTACACTGCTTTTTATAAATATCCAAAGTCCGTCAGAACTACCGTTCCATGCAGTCTGTGGTGCTTTGCCGTATTCTGCATTTCAGTCACAATATCATCCACATCTGCCTTCAGATACTCTCCTAACGCATGATACTCTTCCCGGTTCTGCACTATGGTGCTGTCTATAATCTTTCTACACTGTTTTTTTAACTCCTCTGCTGTCTGACTGCATACCAGCTCTTCTAATACTTCGTAGGGTTCTTCCTCCTGTGATGCACTGCCTGTCACCAGCATTTTTCCGAGCAGATGTCTTAACAGTATCCTACACAGATTGTCAAACTGCTTTTCGTAATCGTTTCGGTAACTCTTTAAGATTTCCCGTACATAAGTTTCCGGAAAGGCATGAAGAAACTGCTGCTCTAACCGGAGATATGTAATATACTGCTCCACAGCATCAATACCTGATAATTCCTGCATTGGCATGAGTACCGGATAGTCCATCGTTATGATCGTCTCCTGCGGTGCAAAGCGGCTGTCATAATACTGAAAAAAGCCCGGAATCGCTTTGCATACCGTGTCCTGATAATTCTCATTGCCATACGCACAGAACCCGTTCAAAAGACTCTTATATGCTTCCTTTGCCTGTTCTGTTTTTTTCTTTACGATCTCATATCCGGTCTGATAGGCAAATGCCGCGGAAAGTTTTTGATCTTTTAAGAGCAATGCCTGCTCCTTTTCACACTCACGGATGCAATAAAGCACTGCCTCCATCAAGTGTCTTGCTCTCTCATACGAGACGGAGCTGCTCTCTGCTGAGGTGAATTTTTCTGTCAGCTCTGCTACTACGGGGATCAGTTCTTCCATTCCATAATCGATCTGCTGATCTGTTTTCTGCTCTGTATTCATGCCTCATCCTCCCGATATTTTCCGATATATTTTTTCGTACCGGTCCGCACCTCTCTTGCGAATGTATCAAGTACCGTTCCCTCTAAATAATCAATATCTCCGGCACAGATTCCATCAAATTTCTCTTTCATGTACTCTAACAGCTCATCATCGGTCAGTTCATCTAAGGATTCATTTTTATACAGATAAAAAATATCCTGTAACCGCATCAATGTATCCGCATAGTTTTCCTGCATGATAAACGGGGAGTCGCAAAAATGAAAAACCAGCTTTTTTAGGATTCCCTCCCCAAATTCTACTCTCTGCCGCTCCCTTAAGCTGTTTTTCCGCTCCTGTACCAGCAGTTCTGCGTCCTCCCTGTCTAACTCTAAACCAAACTTTTTTGTATACCGGTTGGTCTGCATCACTTCCTGCATCTGTTTTTCCTGTATAAATTGTTCCATCCAATTTTTTTCTTCCACTTTTCAAACCCTCCAATCACCTGTGGTCAGAGGATTATAACGCAGTTTGCACTCCCATACCAGTCTTGAAATTTTTGCCATTTTGTGGTATTCTAAGACATATCATCACGAAGTGAATCTATAATATTTTCTTTTTTATCTTACTTACGGCATATAACATCGTAATGAACACGATGAGCAGAACACTGCAGATGCTGATCCCGATACTTACCCATGGCAATGTAAATTTGATCTCATCCAGTCCTACGATCACCTAATGACAGATTTTTTGCAATTTCTTTATCATCTTCTACTAAAAATATATGTTTCATGTTATCTATTCTGATACTCCTCCCTGCTCATGCAGGTAACGTGCTCCGTGCGTATATCATCCATCAATTTCCAATGGATATCACGGTTGGTATGATGATAGATAAATCCGCATTTTTCCTGTACCCGTTTTGATTTCTCATTTCCATCAAAATAGCCACACCAAATCCTGTCTAACTTCAAATCTTCAAAACCGTGCCTTAACAGTTCCTCCACAGCTTCCGGTATCAGTCCCTGTCCCCAGAACGGCACTCCGATCCAATATCCGATCTCTCCTTCGGTGTCAGGAATATCTAAATTACTTGCAGACCCGATCATCAGTCCTACACTGCCTACTGCCTGATTCTGATCTTTTGGTATTACTGCATAGGTCTCATCCGCAGATAATACATTCTTTATGATCTCTCTGCTGTCTTCTACACTTGTATGTATCGGCCAGCCGGCAATGGGGCCAACCCTTGGATCTTTTGCGTATTCATACAGGCTTTTAGCATCTGATTCCTGCCATTTACGCAGTATCAGTCTTTGGGTTGTTAATTCCATGAAAATTCTCCCGTTCTTGTATTGCTATGTTTTTTATTCTACCTTGATCGATACTTTAATCGTACGGCTGGCATAGGTTCCTTTTCCCTTTGCCTTTACGTTGATCGTATATTTTCCTCTCGGTGTTCCCTTTTTAATGGTTACCTTTCCTTTATTGTTTACCGTAATATATTTCTTACAATTCTTGGACTTACTGTAGGTTACCGTTCCCTTTGCCTTTGTGACACCGATCTTAAAGGAATAGTTCTTTGCAAGTTTACCGGTAGATGCCTTGGCTTTGTAAGTCTTTGCCCTAACTTTTACGGCCATTGGATTCTTTTTTTGGATCACCAGTTTTGCAATATTAGACTGTGCACTCTTATGCGTGCCGGTTGCTGCAACTTTTGCTCTTACATAATAAGTTCCGACTTTTTTCGGATAGTTTTTCAGCTTCTTTTTGCACTTCGCATCCGTATAATAGGTGTAGGTTACTTTTCCTTTACTTCCGGTTACCTTCGCCTTACCGATCTTGATCGCTTTGCCTGTGTAAATGGCATACTTATCCTTTAAGACTACTTTTGAGGATTTTTTCGTACTTGTTTTTCCATTGTCCTTGACTTTTATTTTCACAGAGGTCTGATAGTATTTCGTTTTACCTGTGATCGTTACATTTCCCGAACCTACAAACGATACCTTTCCCTTTGCATCTGTTTTCGCGATCTTTGTATTGCCGGATGCCCAGGTGATATTCTTACTGCTAAATGCCACCTTTTGTCCAAATTCCGGATTGATCAGCCACAATTTTGCCTGTGTTTTTTTTCCAACCTGACATTTTGCACTATCAATCCCAATACTAAACTGATATGTATACTCTTTCGGCGTATTCCATATGATTCCCCTGCTTGTGATCGCTTCCGAAAAAGTGCCGTTTGGAATATACATCGACTGACTTACCGTCTGATTCGCCGGTTTTGCTGCTGCCTGCGGATTCTCGGCATTCCCAAAGCACTGCGCCCATGTATAGACTCCATCCATATAAAAACATCCGATTCCTATCGTTGTGGCATCTTTCGAAAGAATATTCTCTCTATGACCTTCTGAATTCATCCAACTGTTCATCACTTCTGAAGCTGAACGCTGATTGATCGCAACATTTTCTGCGATCATCGCTGCATTTGCCGAAAAACAGCCTGCACCATCCGGTCTTGTATGGGAAAACAGCACTTCCTGCTCTCCTGCTCTGATCATCGCTGTTTCTAACAGACTGCTGTCCATCGTCAGTGCCGCCAAACCGTTTTCCGCTCTTTTTTTATTTACAATGGAAAGAACCTCAAAGGCTTTTTTATAATCTCTAGTACCGGAAATGGTGATCTTCTCTGCATAGTGAAGTCCATTTTTACCAAACTTCACAAGTTCTTTATTCCGGCAGTTTACCTGTACTCCCGCCTCAAAGGCGTTCTCATCTACATACTGTGTAGATGCCGGAAGCGTAATACTTGTTAAAGAAGGGCAATTTGCAAATGCCTGTCGATAGATTGTTTTCACCTTTGACAAATTTACCGTTTCTAACGCATAGCACTGTGCAAAATCGGCATAACCGATCGTTTCTAAGCCTTTTGCCGTAAACGTTTTCAGGCTGCTACAACTGTTAAAAACGGAACCACCCCATTTTTTCATTCGATCCGGAAGTGTGACGTTCACTAAACTGCTACAATCGCAGAAAGTACGCATGCCCAAGGTCTGAAGTCCGCCAAAATCAATCGTTTTAATGCTGCTGCATGCCTCAAACATCCTGTAAGGGGACTCTTTCAGTCCTTTTCCGAATTTGACGGATGTAATCTCTGTACAACTATCGAATGCAAAACTGCCAGCCGTTGTTATCTTATCGGTAAGTACCAATGCTCCTGATAATGAGGAATCGTAAAATGCTCCCTCCCCAAGTGTTGTTACATTGGAAAAACGAACGCTTTTCAGATTACGGGTCTTGGAAAAAGCATAATCTCCGATCTGCTTTACACCGGTCGGCACGGTAAATTGTGTAACCGCTTTATCCACCGGAAACAGCACTAACACGGACTTATCTTTTGTATATAAAACACCATCTTCTGCTATAAAAGCAGTGTTGCCGGATGCAACTTTCAACTCAGAAATACTCGTATTACCAAATAAGATCAGTGGCGAAAATTTTGTCATTTTTTTAGGAATTTCAAACGTAGTAATCACGGTCTCCTGCAATGCATAATCCCCCATTGTGGTTACTCCGCTTGCGGAAAACGCTGCTAATGAAGTACATCCTGCAAATGCTCCGCTCTCTATGGTTTTGACATTCTTAGCAAGTTTTACTCCTGTAAGTGATGAACACTCATAAAATGCTGCCTCTTTGATGGTCTGTAAGGATTTTGGAAAGCTAACCGATGTAATGGAACTCATTCTGCAAAAGTTCTGCTGTCCGATCACGGTAATCCCCTCACTGATCACTACACTCTTTACATTAAGTTCGCTCCACGGTGCAGGTTCTGACAGACTTGCATCCGGCATTGCACCGGAACCTGTGATCGTCAGTGTCGTACCTGATAATTTCCATTTTACATTGCCATATGTACCGCTCTGCGCAGAAGCTCCTGTCGCATTCTGAGTCAGATCATTCGTTCCGATACTTTTTTGTTCTTCCTGATCCTTTACTTCTATGTTCTCTGCTTCTGTACTCTTTGTATCCTGACTCTTTACTTCTGTATTTTTTGCATCTTCGTCCTCTTTTGGTTTGTATTTTCCCGCCGGTGAGATGTCCTGAGCTTTCCCTCCGACTAACTGCCCGTCCTCTTTTTGGAGAGATGCTGCTGCCTGTACGGATTTTGTGGAAAATCCAGACATTGCGTATAAAAGACAGCATCCCATGAACAGTCCTAACACTAATTTTCCTTTTTGTTTCTTTTTCATAAATTTAGACCTCCTTTTTTAGTTGATTTTCCAGTAATAATATATTATTTCCCTACTTTTTTCAGTTATCCTATCAATCACCCTTTCAGTCACCTTTTCAGTCACTTTCCTATTTCAAGATCTTGTATTCTTATTGCTTTATTTTACCACATTTATCTGCTTACCGGAATATATTTGGAATAATCAAAAGAATCAAAAAAGACATTCGGACTCCTTTCAGAATCCGAATGCCTAAAATATTATACGCTATTTCCGTAATTGTGTTTGCATTGGTACAAATTCAATTTTTAATTGCATCCCCATACCATGAGCTAACCGTTTCAAAAGTTTTAAAGATGGATTTCTGGTTCCATTTTCAAGTTTACTTATATCTGCCTGATCTATTCCCGTACGCTTTGCAAGCTCTTTTTGTGTTAAATTCTGTTCAATGCGTGCATCGATCATGGCACGAATAAC
>OGQZ01002675.1_pt1 | contig 12055 bp, 1 predicted proteins | sample 1553321 | NCBI WGS metagenome assembly OGQZ01 (sample SAMEA2579958, study PRJEB22360) | human gut metagenome | reverse complement strand
CGCGACTGCTCAAGAGATGCAAATCGCTCTCTTACAGCACGCGCGCACGCGCTGCCGGCGTTTTCCATAAGGCGCGTAAAGCTCATTCCCCTGTTGACCTGTGCCTGTTCGGCAGAGAACATCTGCGGATTCTGATTGAAACAATGGGCGCGTCGGCGGCTTGTTTTGCGATATTCTTTCCGACTTTTGAACTTCGGCAGCAGATATATTTTGAAGTGTTCGGAAAAGAATTGCCCTTGCAGGAAAACAGACAAAGGAGGTGGAAGAAAAATTGAGCGACATCAGAAGAAACGCAGACAGAAATCGTGCGATACAGGCGATGATGACGGACGGAGAACAACTGAAAACGTTTTATCGTTTCGTTGCGAACAATCCGCACATCGCATTGCACGACGCCTGTCAGATCGTAATCGAGCGACCGAACGCGAGCGTATGCTTTTCTTTTGAAGAGTGGAACGCGCAGGGGCGAAGAGTTACAAAAGGCAGAAAAGGTATTCCGTATTACGACAGCAATGGCAATAAATACTTCGTGTTTGACGTTGCCGATACGCACGGCGAAAATCGTTACAGACGCACAACGCAACCTGTAAAAAAGATTTTGGACGGGCTTGACTTACTTAACGGCACGGAAATTGCGGACAGTAACCGCGGCGATTATCGCATTATGCTTTCAGGAGTCGTAACTTATCTCGGACAGAACGATTTTCTTACCGAAAACGACGAGATAAGGAATAGACTCATTGCAGAAGGCGTTGCATATTCGTTGTATTCGACAACGGGTTTTCCGAAAGAACGGGGAATCACGCTGAAAGGCTATCCCTATGGGTTACAGGATAACGCGGATCTGTTTCGTGAAGTGCAGAACGCGACGGAAGTCTTACAACAAGACATAAACGACGCGATTTACAACAAGCAAAACGAAGTACCCGTTATCAACGACATTGACGAAGAATACGTTTCGGACGAGCCTGTAATTCCGAAAGCGGACGAACAGCCCGTAGCTCAGGAAGAAAAAACGACGGTTTTGCCGTATTATGCGGAATATTTACGAGTTCAAAAAGCGAACCCCGACAGCATTGTCGTATACCGTTTGGGCGATTTTTACGAAGTAATGGGCGAAAAGGCTGAACAAGCCGCGGCTATTCTCGATTTAACGCTCACGGGACGGAATGTAGGTTTAGACGAAAGAATTCCTATGTGCGGTTTTCCGTATCACGTTGCGGAACAGTATATCGAAAAACTGCTCGACAAAGTAAGCGTTGTCGTTGTAGAACCGGACAGAGAACCCTTTTTCATCAAATCTCACATCGAAGAACCGAAAACGCCCGAACTTGTAGAATTATCGCCCGAAGAAAGCGAAGAGATTGACCGCATTTTTTCCGAACAGGAAGAAACGAAAGAGCAGCCCGACTATGTAGGCGAGATAGACACACGTTTCCCGATTGACGACGATTATGGAGATGAGGACGAACCGACCGACGAAGAAATCGAAGAAGCGTTTGAAGCCGCAGAAGAAGAGGAAACGAGCGAAGAAACAGAAGATTACGATTACGAAGAAGATAAAAAGCAGACCAAAGAAACGAAACCCGAAAACAGGGGGAAGACTATTTGGGAACGCCGTAATCGACCGAGTATGCAAAGGTCGCTGTTCGACGCGTTTGACGAGCAAACGCCCGAAGAAAAACTCAAAGAGTGGGGCTTGAAACGCGGGAGCGGGTTTGAATACGGGAAATACCGCATTTACGAGAAGTATCAGGAGAACCCGACCGACAAAGAATTTGCCGATTTTTTAAGGAGAGAATACGGCACGGGCGGTGGCGGTTACGATTACGAGATATGGACTGACGGCAAGGGAATGAAACTTCGCCATCGGGACAGAGAGAACCCCGAAAACGAAGTCGGAATGATTTTGAAGTGGGAGCAGGTTGCTTACGGTATTGCAGACCTTATCGACGAAGATAAATATTTCGACGATAAAGAAAGCGAAGAATACATAGCGTTTTTGTTCGAGCGGCGCGGCACGGACGAAAACCGCGTAAAGGCAATCGCCCGACACATCGCAGAGGACGGAGTAAAGCGAAACGAGAACGGAGAGAGAACGACCTTCCTTTCTTGGCGGTATGCGGACTATAAGTTTTGTAAAGACCACGCGGCAGAAATCGAGAAAGCATTGAACGCCTGCCCGGAAGTAGATACGGCGAAAATCGACGGGGATAAAGTCGAAATAACCGTCAAGGAAGCGTATCGCAGGTATTCGGAGCAACCGCCTGAAAAACCTATCCGAGATTTAGACGCGGAAGAAGATGAAGAGTGGGAAAACCGTATCGAAAGCGGCGAGATAACGCCGATAGAACTCGTAGGCGAATCCACAAAAGAAAGCAATACAGACCTGACGAAAATCGGGTTTGAGCAAAGCGAACTCGGCGGGGCAAAACAGCGTTTCAAAAACAACATTGAAGCCATAAAGTTAGTCAATAGGTTGATTAACACACAAAAAGAAGCAACCGCTGACGAGAAGAAAGGGCTTGCAAAATACGTCGGTTGGGGCGGCTTGGCGCAAGCGTTCGACGAACATAATGTCGCTTGGAAAAACGAATATGAGGAACTGAAAGACGTTCTGAGCGTAGAAGAATACGCGGCGGCAAAAGGTAGCGTTCTGAACGCTCACTACACAAGTAAAACCGTCATCGACGGTATTTATAAAGCACTCACTCGTTTCGGCGTAAAAGGCAATAACCGCATTTTAGAGCCGGCAATGGGAACGGGCAATTTCTTCGGCTTTATGCCGCAAGAGATAGCGGACGGCGCAAAACTTTACGGCGTAGAACTCGATAGGGTTACGGGCAAAATCGCAACGAAACTGTATCCGCAGGCGAAAATTCAGATTAAAGGCTTTGAAGAAACAGCGTTTCAGGACAACTCGTTTGATCTTATGGTTACGAACGTTCCGTTCGGCGGTTACACGGTTTTCGATCCCGATTACAACAAATACAACTTCTATATTCACGATTACTTTATCGCCAAAGGTATCGACAAAATCAAGCCGAACGGCTTAATGGCGGTTATCACAAGCAAAGGCACGATGGATAAGCAAAATCCGTCTATCCGCAAGTATATCGCGGACAGAGCCGAACTTGTGGGCGCGGTAAGACTACCGAATACGGCGTTTAAGCAGACGGCGAATACGGAAGTGGTAACGGATATTCTGTTTTTTCGTAAGCGTGAAGAAAGAATAAACGCAACTATCGAAAATACCGAATGGCTTGCAACGGGCAATACCGAAGAAGGGTACGAGATAAATAACTATTATATCGCTCACCCCGAAATGGTACTCGGTACGCTTGCCAAAGAAACGGGGCTTTACGGCGCGGAAGATATAACGGTTAAGTCGGACGGCAGAGATTTATCGGAAGCGATAAACGCGGCTATAAGTCGATTACCGCAAGGTTTCTATGTCAATCCCGAATACTCGGAAGAAGCGGAAAGTCGAGAAGAAGTCGAGGTTGACTACGACGTCAAACCGATGAACCTGAAAGCGGTAAACGGCAAACTGTATATGCGTGTGGGCGACAGTATGGTGGAACAACCCGTGCCGTCGTTCCCGAAAGACGCTTATCAGAGAATCGTCGAAATGATTGCTATCCGAAAACAACTGCGTAAAGTTTTGGATTTGCAAGTCGAGGGCTGTTCGGACGACGTTTTAACCCGTGAGCAATGGCAACTCGGCGCAAGATACGATATGTTCGTCAAGCGTTTCGGGTATATCAACAGCAAGAACAATCTGCGACTTTTCAAGCCCGACGGCGATAGCGCTTTACTGTTTGCTTGTGAGAACGTTTCTGATGATGAAGAAACGGTAACGAAAGCCGACGTGTTCACGAAACGAACCATAAGACCGTACACGGCGGTAACAAGCACCGACGATTGTTTCGAGGCGTTGCAGATAAGCAAAAACGAGCGTGGCTCAGTAGATATTTCGTATATCGAAGAACTCACAAAAAAAGATTACGAAACCGTGCTGAACGAACTCGGTAACGCTGTATTTCGTAATCCCGTAGCGGTCAACCCGGAAGATAAATATTCGGGCTTTGAAACGGCGGAAGAGTATCTTTCGGGCAGAGTGGTAGACAAACTGCAAACTGCCGAAAGAATGAAACAAAGCAATCCCGCTTTAATCGACTACGACAAGAATATTTCGGCTTTACGGGAAGTACAACCTTCGCCTGTTAAGGCTTCGGATATTGCGGTCAGAGTCGGAACGAGTTGGATAGACAAAGAACTGTATAAAGAGTTTTTCTGTGAACTTATCGGAATGCCGTACTACTACCGCGACGGTGTGGAACTTTACTACAACAAACACGACGGCAGTTGGCGTATCGACCGAACGCAGTATGCTCGAAACTACGGCGGAATGAACGTTACGAGCGTTTACGGAACAAGTAGGGCGAACGCATATCGCCTGTTTGAGGATTGTCTGAATCAGCGTTCAACGCAGATTTACGATACGGTTTTGGACGCAGACGGCAGAGAAAAAAGGGTACTGAATAATTCCGAAACGGTTGCGGCAAGGGAAAAGCAGAATAAAATCGTCGAGGCGTTCAAGGATTGGATATTCAAAGATCCACAAAGGCGCGACGAACTCGAAACAATCTACAACAGACTGTTCAATCAGATTCGCTTGCCGAAGTACGACGGAAGTTACTTGCGTTTCCCCGAAATGAACCCTGCAATCGAACTTCGACCGCACCAAAAGGACGCGGTACACCGAATTATTACGAGCGGAAACACGTTGCTTCATCATATCGTTGGTAGCGGCAAAACGTTTACGATATGCGCGGCGGCGATGAAACTTCGTCAGTACGGTTTGGCGAAAAAGCCGATGATTGCCGTGCCGAATCACTTGGTACAGCAATGGGCTAATTCGTTCAGGGAACTATATCCGACGGCGAAACTCCTGATTGCAACCAAAGACGATTTGGACAAAGAGCATAGAGAGCAGTTCGTGTCGAAAGTTGCGATGGGCGATTGGGATTCCGTTATCATAGCGCAGTCGAGTTTTGCGAAAATCAACATTTCGCCCGAACGACAGATTGCAAAGATACGGGAAGAAATAGCCGCAATCGAGCGCAGTATCGAAATGCAATGGGAGGACAGCAACTCGCCGTCCGGTTCTGTAAAGAACTTGGAGCGTATCAAGAAAGGCAGAGAGGCGCAACTCAAAAAACTGCTTGACGAATCAAAGAAAGACAACGTGCTTATTTTTGAGAAACTCGGCGTTGACTACCTTTTCGTGGACGAAGCGGACGCGTACAAAAATCTGTTTCTTTATACGAAAATGAACAACGTAGCGGGCATTTCAAACGCGGCGAGCGCAAGAGCGAGCGATTTGCAGTTAAAGATTGAGTATATCAACGAACTGCACGGCGGAGATAAAGGCGTGGTGTTCGCAACGGGTACGCCTATCAGTAACTCGATGACGGAAATGTACACGATGCAGACCTATTTGCAAAAGCAAACGCTTGCAAGGCTCGGTATCGATTACTTCGACGCATGGGCGGCAGACTTCGGCGAAACGGTAACGGCTTTGGAGCTTGCACCGTCCGGTAAAGGGTATAGAGCGAGAACGAGATTTGCAAAGTTTACGAATCTGCCCGAACTTTTAACGCTGTATCACTCGTTCGCGGACGTAAAGACGGATGTAAAACTTGACGTGCCGGAAGTGGAGCGAAAGGTAATTACATTAAAGCCGAGCGATACGGTAATCGACTTAACCGAAGAGATAGCAAAAAGGGCAGACGCGATTTACGCGGGTGGCGTTGATCCGCATATCGACAATATGCTCAAAGTTACGGGCGACGGAAAGAAACTCGCGCTCGATCCGAGGTGTATAGATCCTTTGCTCTCCGACGAAAGCGGAAGCAAACTGAGTTTTTGCGCCGACAACGTTTACGAAGAATGGAAGAATTCGGCAGATATTAAGGGAACGCAACTTGTGTTTTGCGATTTATCTACACCGAAAAAGCCTTATTCGGAATACAAGTACGGCAAGAATTTCGACGCGTACAACGACCTGAAACACAAACTTATTGAGCGCGGTATTCCCGAAAACGAGATTGCTTTTATCCACGACGCAAATACGGACAAAGCAAAACAAGACCTGTTCGATAAGGTTACGGCGGGAACGATAAGAGTTTTAATCGGCTCGACCGAGAAGTGCGGCGCGGGAACGAACGTGCAAAAACGACTCGTTGCGTTACACCATTTGGACGCGCCGTATCGCCCGCGTGACCTGATTCAGAGAAACGGACGAGGCATTCGTCAAGGCAACACGAACAAGAGTATCCGCATTTATACCTACGCGACAGAGAGAACGTTTGATAGTTATTCTTATCAGATACTCGAAAACAAACAGCGGTTTATTTCGCAGGTTGAAAAAGGAGATATGACCGTGCGTGAAGCCGACGACATCGACGAAGCAACGCTTTCTTATGCGGAAATCAAAGCAATCACGTCAGCCAATCCGAAAATCAAGCGAAAAATGGAACTCGATATGGAAATGGCAAGGCTTCGTGATTTGGAGAGCCGATACAAGAAAGAATTGTTTGCTTTACAAGACAAGGTACGCAAGGAGTTCCCCGAACAGATTCAACGGCAAGAACTTTATCTCGAAAGGGTAAGGAAAGACGTCGAACTCGTAAAGGAAAAGTACAACCCCGAACGCTTTGAAATAAGCGTAAACGGAACGGTCTATGCGGACAGCGTAGAGGACGGAAAGAAAAATGGCGGACTTGCCCTTATGGACGCCCTGTTCCACAACAAAACGGGAACGGCGGTAGCCGAATATTGCGGTTTCAAAATCTCGTTGAATCCTATCGAGCTGCTATCAAACGAACGGAGCATTACGCTTTCGGGCGCAGGACAGTACAAAATGGATATAGGCGAGAGCGCAAGCGGAAACCTTACCCGTTTGGAAAATTTCATAAAGGAATTTGCCGCCCGCGAAGAACGTGCGGTAAAGCGTTTGGAATCCACAAAAGCAGACTTTGAAGTGGCGAAAGAACAGGTTAAAGTGCCGTTCGAGCATAAGGACAAGATTATGGAACTGAACACAGAACTTTCCGAACTCAACGCCGAACTTGACCTAAACAAGCGTGAAGAAGTGGTTATCGACGACGAGGAAAACGGAGAAGAACCCGTTACCGCCGCAACGGAAGATAACTATATGGCGTTACCGCCGAAACGAACCGAAATAAAAGCAAGGACGAATAAGAAAAAAACTATGTTGACAGAAAAATTATATAAAACCTACAAGCAAACAGAAGAGCAGAATCCCGGCGCGATGGTGTTTGCCGTGAAGAACGGGGATTACACTTGTTTCGACGATACGACCGAAGAACTCACGGCGTTGTCGAGTTTATCGCCTTCGTATTTCAAAGTGGGCGAAAAGGAAGTAAAAACTCTAACGATAGACGAAACGCTGTTCAAGGAATTTGCGAGTGCGTTTGTAAGCGCGGGCTTAAAAATCGCATTGTTTGACGAACCTGAAGAAGAAAAAACGTTTATCGACGAGAGCGACAGGGTTGCCGCAATGCAGGTAGATATACTTCCCGATTACACCGTATCGCAGGGGCAAATGCACGAGTACGGTTACACTTGGGATGGAATGCTGCCTGTGAGAGTCAGAACGGCAAGAGTGCTTTACGGCACAGGCTTGGAACTTTATAGGCTCGGCAAAAACGATACCGAAGGGAAAGTCGAAAACGGGGATTTTGAAGATACCGAGAGTTTATACGGTGTTGAAAAGCCCGCATGGCAGGCGTTTATTTCTTCCGAAAGGGGTAAAGCGTATCTGACCGCTTGGCACAACGTCGTTGAAAGCGCGAGTGAAGTCGTGCGCGAAGATATGAGTTACCTTGACGGAATGTACGCAGATTCGATTTCGGACGGATTTTATGAAGAACGAATAGCGATAGACCGTGTGCTTAACGGAGAGTATGCGCCGAGCGAAGAAGCGAAACCGTTTATAAAGCCGCTTCTCGAAAGGTATCACAAGCGTTTTCCGTTGGATATTTTGCTTGAATACTACGGGTGGGATTATGGCGACGTTTATAAAGCGTTGGCTGAAAACATTCCCGACGTGGAATTGCGCGAGTATGCGACGAACACCGAAAAAGAAGTATCGTTTGACGAGTTTATGCAAAAGCAACTTGCCGATATAGATTGGTCGGATATGGTTGACGGCGAGAACGACGGAAGTTTTGACGATATTATAAGCGACCTGAAACCTGAGTTTGAAAACTCGGCTTTCAATGAGAGCAACGACGAATATCCCTACGATTATTGGTATGACGATTTTGCAGAGGAAAAGATTATGCCGTATCTCAGAGAGCAAGTAAAAAAGTCGGGCTATAAGTCGATAAACGAGCCTATTTCTGTGGAATCGCCGAATTACAAAGAGCTTGTAGTAAACAGTATCGAAAAAGAATTTGAAGAGTTCAAAGCAAATCTTATGGGTAAGTCGGCGGAAGAGATCTTCCAAAGCAACTACGAGATTCATATTAAAACGGAACTTTTCGATACTCTTTGCGGCGAATATGTAGATGTCGGTGAAGAATATTACAGGGCTTTGTATGAAGAAGTGGATCACGGCGGAATTTTGCAACAGCTTTACGACGACTTTATAAGTTCGGAGAATGCGAGCGTTTCTACGGGAGAGGATACAATTTTATTCATCAAAGATTATTGCGAGCATTATCATTCGGACGTTATGAAAGAGTATCTCGGCGAAGAGAATTTTGCATATTTCGGAACAGACGAAGAAAATACGGCTTACTACTATTTCAAAGACAGTTTAGGCGTTGATAATCTGAATCGGATCAAGGAACAAGCAGACGAATATATCATTGCCGCGCCTGTCTTGTATATGTCGCAGGAATCTTTGGAAGATAAGAATATTACTTTTTTGAAAGTGGACAGGGATGTGGACGAAGCCGAACTGAAAGTAAACGATGAAATCGCAAGGTTTGCAATGAAAGCGGCATATAACAAAAAACTTCCACTCGAAGCGACGGGCATCAGCCGTAATTGTAAGGTGGATATAGAAAGGGGCATCGCAACACATTTCGACGGCATGCACTTAAATACCGATTTTATCGCAAATCTGTATGCGTTATACGGCGAAGAGCGTATGAATTACGTTCTTGCAAACACCGTGCAGACGTCTGAGAGCGACGGCAGATACAGCCCCGGCAATAAAGCGTGGGCAAAGGAAATCAATATCAATAACGCCGAAGATGACAGACGAACGTTTTACGTTAATTCCCATCCGGCAGTTCTCGACGGCTTCATTACGGCTTACCGAAGATACGTTAAAGAGTTCAAAGAACAATTAGACAAGGAGGAAAACAGAGAACAAATGAGCGAAAACACGCGTGACTACACGAAAATCACCGCAAGGGGAGATAAGGTAGTCAATATCGAAAAAGACATTAGCGGCAGAGATATAGCGATTATCGACCGCACAGCAACGTCAAACAAAGACTACGTTGTGGCAATCGGCTACCACACCGAAACGGGCGATTGGGAGCAAGGCAGATACGGCTTTGAAACGCAGAAAGCGGCGGAAGAGTGGCGAGAAAAAGAGTATGCCGCAGATACAAAACCGAAAACCCTGTATACGAAAATCAAGGTGGCGAGCGACGCGTTTATTAAACGGTCGGGCATGGGCAGCGTGTTCAGAATGCCCGAAAACGGCGAGTATGCGGGCTTTGCCTACTTTATGTTCAACGACAAAATCAAACCGTCAAGGCAGATTGCGGACTTAAAGAGCGATTCGCAGGAACTCTGCTACGAATTGTCCGTAAGGGATAACGCGGAGATCGATATTTTCAAACGCCGCGGCGACGACGAAGAAGTCGTTACGCTTACCGCGGAAGAGTTTAAAAAGGCTGTAGGCGGCACGACGAATAAGGACTACGAAACGAGCAGAAACGACGATACAAAGTGGTTTGCTACGAGCATTCCGCAAGAAGCGTTCAGAAGGGAATACGACAACAGTATGCTGTTCGTTTTACCGAACAAGGACGATTTCGGCGGCATGACGTATTTCATTCCGAGCGTGTTCGTCGGGGAAGATAAAAATAGCAACGACGGACGAATCGAGATCCGCTTGCCACAGGATTTCGTGGTAAAAGCGCAAACGCGCGGCGGCGAGAAAAAGATTGAACTTACCGCTTACGATTTTTGCAAACTGACGGACAAAACGACCGCCGAGGATTATAAACGTCTGAAAACCGAAATCGTTACGGAAAACGAAACGGAATGGAATCACGTTTCCGTTCCCGAAAAGGCGAGAATTGCGAGCTTCGACGAAAGCACCTTATTCAGAATGCCCGACGGCAAGTATCAGGATTATACCTATTATATTCCTAACAAGTGTGTTAAAGAGAACGCCGAAAAAGGCACGATCAGGTTGAGCTTACATAACGACTATGCCGTTCGTTTAAGCGACAACAGCGGCGAAGAAAAGAAAACAGCGGAACTTACGGCAAAGGATTTTTGCGAGGAAATCAGAGGAAAAGACGCAAGCGCATATGGCACGGAATACAAACGACCGAGCGTTGAAGCGAATACTTCTTTCGACGAAAAAGAAAAAGCGTTACGCACCGCCGTTCCCGACGAAATGAAAACGCGACCGAATTGGGTTGTGGTTAAAACGTGGTGGAACGCAGACAAGGGCAAATACAATAAACGCCCCGTCAACTGCAACAGCGACAAGGGCGAGTATGCCGAAAGCGACAACCCCGAAACGTGGACAACCTTCGATAACGCCTTAAAGTACCTGAAAGAAAAAGGAGGCACGACTGTTGCCTATGCGCTTGACGGAAAGGACAATGTTTCCTGTATCGACCTTGACCATTGCTACGACGAAAACGGACAGCCGTCCGCGCTTGCAAAAGAAGTTCTTTCAAAGTGTGTAAAGACCTATATCGAAAAGTCGGTAAGCGGAAACGGGTTACATATCTTCGGTAAAACGGAGGGTATGGATATTCGCTCTTTCTCGAAAGACGGGGATTTGGAATTCTATCAGAAAGAACATTTCATCGCAATGACGGGCGACGGCGCAGGCTATTCCCGCCTTGAAAGTTTCGATACGCCTGAAATGAAAGAACTTTTGTTCCGTAAATGCGAGAAACGCGAAGAGTGGAAAGGCGTATGCAAGGGCGTGAACGGACTGTCAACAATGACCGACCGTGACGTCGTGGAAAAGGCGTCGAACGCAAAGAACGGGGATAAATTCAAAAGACTTTATGCGGGCGAAGATTTGCAGAAAAATCATTCAAACTCGGATATGTCGCTGATGAATTTACTTGCTTATTGGTGCAACGGGGATAAAGAGCAAATGCTTCGTATCTTCGCCACGAGCGGATTGTTCAGACCGAATAAATCGCCGGACTATTACGAGGGAACGGCAATCAAAGCCTTGCGCTCAATGCCCGTTAAATCGACCTATTCGCCGACCATTCCTAAAAATACAGGCGGTAACGGCAAGCGATGATACGACTTTACAACGGCGATTGTCTGACGGTGATGAAAGAACAACCGGAGCAAAGCGTTGACCTTATTCTATGCGATCTTCCGTATGGTTGCGGCAAGACAAAACATAAGTGGGATAGGGAAATCGACCTGACAGAACTTTGGAAAGGGTATAAGCTACTTCTGAAACCGGACGGTATCGTCTGCTTATTCGGAAACGAGCCTTTTACAAGCAAACTGATTCAGAGCAATACGGATATGTTTCGTTACAAAATGGTATGGGAAAAGGAAAGTCCGACGGGCTTTCTGAACTCTAATTACAAGCCGCTGTCCCTGTTTGAAGATATTGTCATTTTCAGCAAAGGGACGGTGGGCAGTAAGAGCAAACTGCCGATACGGTATTACCCGCAAGGACTTATTCAAAAAGAGCAAGTAAAACGAAACAGACCGAATTCGACGTGGCGAAGCGGTAAAGGATATGGCGGGGAAAAAAAAAACAAATCCGAAAAAGTGTTTTTGC
>OGQZ01002671.1_pt1 | contig 12064 bp, 10 predicted proteins | sample 1553321 | NCBI WGS metagenome assembly OGQZ01 (sample SAMEA2579958, study PRJEB22360) | human gut metagenome | reverse complement strand
TAGAAAAAAAATAGGGGCAGAAATACAAGATTTATTTTGGTCACAATTTGATACTGCATTTCTAAACTTAACTAAACTTCTCGAAACCATAAAAAGAGACCCTCAGCAAATTGTTTATACAAAAGAAAGTATCAATCAAACGCTTCGAAAAGAATTTGCGGGACAGATTCAGCCGGTTAGAGGGCAGAACGGTTCATCTATCATTTCACTGACAGATGGAGATAAAGTTTATTTTTCTCTTACGATTGAAAATAATAATCTGGTAGATGAAAATAACAATAAATTTATGGCTGGCCAATACAAGAAAGTGTATTTGGTGGATGATCCATTTATTTTAGATAATTTAGAGAGAGATCAAAAACTGAATCAGTTATTTGCTTTCGACAGCGAGGAAAGTTTTCTTAATTCAGGACATATTTTATCTCATAATGATAAATTGCGATTGACATTGACACAAAATAAACAGCAGTCAATTTTTGAACAGACCATATTAAACGACAAACTAAAAAACATTCGCAAGAAAATTGATGAGATTCTTCCGGGAACCTTTGATTTGTCCTCAGAAGGCCGTTATTATGTTCAGAATGGAATGAAATTACAGGTGTCAAACCTAGCAACTGGATCAAAAATGTTCTCTATTATAAAAATTTTGTTGGACAAAGGAGAACTTGATGAGTCTACAATGTTGATTTTGGATGAGCCAGAAGCCCATCTTCATCCAAAGTGGCAAAATGCTTTTGCAGAAGTAATTGCACTGTTAGTGAAAGAACTTGGCGTGAATGTATTGTTGACAACTCATAGCCCCAATTTTGTATTAGCACTAGATGCCTATATGCGTAAATACAAATTGGAAGAGAAGAGCAACTTTTATCAGACTGAGATACTAGAAGATGGGTTTGTTCAGTATAATTGCATGGATGATGATATGGGAAAGATCTATGAAGATTTTCTTAAATACCTTTCTGAGGTCAAAATGCTTCGCAATTATTATATGCATCATGATGAAGAGGATACAGATAGTGAGGCAGATGGGGAAGATGAAGAGGAATAAGTATGGCAGCACAAGATGTTAAAAATTACGCAGATGAAAACTGGAATCAATATTTGGAGAGCATAACCGAACTGTCAAAAGAACAAAAAAATGGGAATGCATTGGTAACATCCGATAGGCAGATGTATAATTTTGATAAGATAACAAAGAAAATTTACGCAAAAAGATCAAATGGTGTGCCAACGTCTGCAGATGCATTAGCGTTTTCAAAAAAGCATATTCAATTTGTCGAATTCAAATCGGGTTTTAAAAAGAAAATCACGAAGAATACGATGGACAAGGAAAAAGCTAAATGCGATAAGACAAATGCATTTTGTAATGATTATTGGAATCTATTCTTTAAAAATCAAGAGACTGAGTCCATAGGATTGATAAATTCTCTTCAGATGAAGGCGGCAGACAGCTATATGACATTGGAAAAGCAGATTCTTCCAATGTGTCAAAGTGATATAGACCGCGTACTGGTTGATTTGTGGGTCATAATTGATGAGGATGAAATCGACTATATGGAAGATACATTAGCAGATTTGGCAGGAAAGCCAACTTCAAAAGACAATATATTCAAAAAAGTTGAAAGTGCATTATCTCGTTTTCTTAGGCAAAAAGATGCAAATGGAAATCAGTACTATTATGAGAGTATTCATGTGCAGTCAGCTAGAGATTATGAGAATTATTTGAAAAATTTGCTACAGAAATAAAATAGAATCAACAGCTTATGAAATAAAATTACAAGAACTAAAAATAACAACATAGAAAACAGAAGAAAAGGTATCATAAAAAGGAACACTCAGCTCCAGTGTCGTTATGTTGACAACATTGTTATCGGCATTTACCCTGACAGGTTGGCTGTTTGTACTAAAAACGTTCTCATTAATCTAAAATAGTTAAAAAAGATGCTTGCCAATCATCTAAAATCGTGCTATACTTCAGTACTTGAAAGCGCCAACGCGTAAAAGTAAAGACAAGAAAGACAAAGAAAAAGGAGAAACCACTATGAATATGGAATTTTACAGAAAGCTTCCGACTCCAAAGGAGTTAAAGGAAGAATTTCCTGCCAGTGATAAAATCCAGAAAATAAAAGCAGAAAGAGACGCAGAGATCCGCGCTATATTCGAAGGCAAAAACGATAAGCTGTTGCTTGTCATCGGACCATGCTCCGCTGACAGAGAAGATGCCGTATTAGAATATATTGGACGATTAGTAAACGTACAGGAAAAGGTAAAGGATAAGATCTTTATTATCCCACGTATCTACACAAACAAGCCGCGTACAGTAGGTACAGGCTACAAGGGTATGCTTCATCAGCCAGACCCGGAGAAAAAGGAAGATATGCTAAAGGGCATCATCTCAATCCGAGAACTGCATAAGCGTGCAATCGAAGAGACAGGCTTTACATGTGCAGACGAAATGCTCTACCCGGAAAACCATCGTTATCTGTCAGATCTTCTTTCATATGTTGCCGTAGGTGCACGTTCAGTAGAAAACCAGCAGCATCGTCTTACGGCATCAGGACTTGAGATTCCGGTCGGCATGAAAAACCCGACAGGTGGTGACATCAGCGTCATGTTAAATTCCATCGTGGCAGCACAAAACAGCCACACATTCCTCTACAGAGGCTGGGAAGTAAAGAGCCACGGCAACCCATACACCCATGCAATCCTTCGCGGCTACGTAGACAAATTTGGAAACAACATGCCAAATTATCACTATGAGGATATCAGAAATCTCTACGAGCAGTATCAAAAGAGAAATCTGTCAAACATGGGAGTAATCATCGATACAAACCATTCAAACTCCGGCAAGCAGTACGAAGAGCAGATTCGAATCAGCAAAGACGTTATGCATAGCTGCCACATATCACCAGATCTTCATAAGTTTGTAAAGGGACTCATGATCGAAAGTTACTTAGAGGACGGCAGCCAGAAGGTAGAAGAGCACTGCTACGGAAAATCCATCACCGATCCATGCCTTGGATGGGACAAGACAGAAAAGCTGATTTATGATCTGGCTGATTTATGGTAAGAAAAACAAGAAAATTAGTCGATTTCTAACTTGACAGAACATTAGCAATATGCGAAAATTAAAGAGATATCCATTTCGCCTTAGAGGGACACAGCGCAAAGGGAATGGATATCTTTTTTTGAGCAGAAAACTTCAGCAATATTGACAGAATGTGCCAAAAGTAGCATAATTATAACTAGCTGTATATTTACGCCAAAAGACGCATGAAGACAGGAGGAGAAAGATGTTAGAACAGTTAAAAAAAGAAGTTTACGAAGCAAACATGGATCTTGTTGCTAAGGGTATGGTTATTTATACATGGGGCAATGTCAGCGGAATTGACCGCGAAAAGGGTCTTGTTGTAATTAAGCCAAGCGGTGTCGACTATGCGACTATGACATGGGAAGATATGGTTGTAGTAGACATGGAAGGTAATGTAGTTGAGGGCAAGTACAAGCCATCATCAGACACACCGACACATCTTGTCATCTACAAGGCATTTCCAGAGACAGGAGGCGTTGTACATACGCATTCTACTTATGGTGTTACATTCGCACAGGCAGGACTTGACATTCCGGCATTTGGTACCACACATGCCGATTATTTCTATGGTGATATTCCGTGTACCAGAGATTTGACTGAACAGGAGATCGAGGAAGCCTACGAGCTAAATACTGGTAATGTTATCGTTGAGACCTTTGCAGGAAAGGATCCGATGGCTGTACCGGGTGTTGTTGTAAAGAACCATGGCCCGTTTGCATGGGGACGCACACCGGCAGGAGCAGTATATAATGCAGTCGTTCTCGATAAGGTTGCTGAGATGGCTTACAATACTATGACATTAAATCCAAGAACACAGCGTGTTCATCAGTATCTGCTCGACAAGCACTATTTCCGTAAGCATGGTGCAAATGCATATTACGGACAGGGCAGCGAGGATCATTGATCTTTTGCTGACCTCACTACGTGACAAAGCCCATTTGTCACGATTTATTAAGAATTTAGCAAGAAGGAGAACTTTCCTCTATGGAGATGGAAAAAAGAATCAACTCGCAGGAACAGGAAGAAGATGTAATTGATCTTATGGAGATTGCACGTCTTTTGCTTCACAAATGGAAGCTTTTGTTCATTGCACTTTTGGCAGGAGCAGTAGTAGGCGGCGCATACTGTGCATTTTTGCTTGAGACAACATACCGCGCAGAAGCCAGTCTTTACATTACAAGCAATGAGTCGCTCTTGTCTTTCTCAGATCTGCAGTTAAGTTCAGCGCTGACAGAGGACTATGCATACATTATCAAGAGTCGTACCGTTCTTGAGCGTGTAATCGATGAGCAGCAGCTTGATATGGACTATAAGCAGCTTGGCGAGATTGTTACGGTAACAAACCCAGACTCCAGCCATGTAATTCGTATCGGCGTTACGACAACTGATCCACAGATGAGCCGCAACATTGCAAACTCTCTGTTAAACATCAGTGCGGATCAGATCAATCAGATCGTCGGAAATGGTATGCCGTCTGTAATTGATGAGTCTGTTATTCATGCAGTTGCAGAGGTAAAGCCGAGCATGAAGAAGTACTGTGCATTAGGCGGTATTCTTCTGTTTGTACTTGCAGCAGGTGTATTGATTGTGCGTATGCTTATGGATACAACAATCAAATCAGAGGATGATGTCACACGTTATCTGGGTGTTCCGCTTCTGGCCAGCGTTCCATATGCAAAGAATTTCGGAAAGGAGAAAAAGAAATGATGGAATCCATACCGAATTTAAACGAAGCGAGACTAAAAATTGTCTATCCTCAGATTGCGGATCTTCCATATGCAGCACAGGAGGCTGTGAATATCCTTCGAGGAAATCTTCAGTTGAGTGGAAAAGGCATTCAGGCCATTGCAGTTACCAGTGCTCATAAGGAGGAGGGAAAATCCTCTGTTGCAATTCAGCTTACAAAGAGCTTTGCTGCATTGAATAAGGCTGTTGTCTACGTAGACTGTGATATTCGTAAGTCAAAGACACTGCGCCGTTACCAGATTAATGAGCAGGTGGTTGGTCTTACCGAGTATCTGAGTGGAAACTGCCGTCTTGAGAATATAGTATACCGCACCGATAATCCAAATATGGATATGGTATTTACAGGAGCAGCTGCTCCGAATCCAAGTGAACTGTTGTCTGATACGATGTTTGAACAGTTTTTGGAAATTTTGAAGGCAAATTATGACTATGTCATTGTCGATACGCCGCCGATCAATGCGGTTATCGATGGCGCGATTGTGGCAAAGAGCTGTGATGGAACCGTTATGGTGCTTGAGCAGGGCGTGACTGAGCGCGCAGAGGCGATCCGTATGAAGCGTCAGCTGACATATGCCGGTGTAAAGATTATTGGAGCCGTTCTGAATAAGGTTGGTGCTGATCCAAACGGTTATGGTTATGGTTACGGCTACGGATATGGCTATGGTTACGGATATGGCTATGGCGAAGAGCAAAATGATAAGAAAAAGAAGAGCAAAAAATAATGGACAGTAAGCAACGCATAGATAGCACTTCGAGACATCATGGACATCACAAGCACCATAGACACCACCGCCATGGAAGAAACAAAAAGCCACTTGTGATTGGGATTATAGTTGCAGCAGTGGCTGTCGCACTTGGCAGCGCATCTGTTGTAAATCAGCTGAACAGGCGAAAAAATTATCACGTCACCGGTACAAATTCAGTTGACGTGGGTGCCGGATATCGTTATACTGAGTACAACGGTAAAAAATATCAGTATAATAACCGTGTAACTACACTTCTCTATGCCGGTCTAGACTCATTTGATGAGTTAAAAAAGACAGCCACCTATGGTGATAAAGCCAGAGCGGACAGCATTATGCTGATTGTGCTTGATGAGGTAAGCAAGAAAATGTCTGTTGTCGCGATCAACCGTGATACGATGACAGAGGTTCACCGCTTTAGCCGAAATGGCGATGATTTAGGTGTCTATGTGACGCACCTTGGTTATGCCTACACGAACGGGGATGGCGGTGAGGCTAGCTGTGAGAATTTAAAGACAGCTGTCAGCACTTTATTTAACAATCTTCCGATTGATGGATATATGGTATCAAACCAGACATCAATTGTGATGATAAATGATCTAGTTGGCGGTGTCACCGTTACGGTTCCAAACGATGACTTAGCTGCAAAATATCCGGAATTAACAACAGGCAATGTCGTGACACTGGATGAATCCAATGTCCGCGCCTATGTGCAGCAGCGAGATACGGCTGTTGACTTTAGTAATGAGGGACGTATTGAGAGACAAAAAAGCTTTGTCTTGTCCTTTATGGATGAGTTTGGAGCCATGGTAAAAGAGGATGCATCGTCTGTATGGGACAGTTTAGAAGCATGCAGCGACTGGATGCAGACCGATATTACTAAAAACAAATATCTATCCCTGGCAGATGCATTTAGCAACACGAACCTAACACCGGACAGCTATTATATACTTGAGGGCGAGGATCAGCTTGGTGAGCTTCATGATGAGTTTTATTATGATGAGGATGCACTTCAGGAATTGATAATAAAACTTTTCTATCGCGAAATATAAAAAGGCGAAGAAAAGAAAAATTAATTTATTAATTTGAAACCCACCATAGTGGGCGTACCACTAGTGTTAATAAAACAATAGTGAGGAAGGAGAAAACTATGAAAAAACTGACTGCAGGTTTCTGCGCAATCGCATTGGCTGCTGTTCCAACCGCACAGGCTATGGCTGCCCCGAGTATCGGAACATCTGGCCCGAAGGATCCAGTAGTGGAAGAGGGAACACTTGACCTGAAAGATGGCGCAAAGCTCGTTATTAAGGAAGTTACCCCAGATCTGTATAAGGATAATGAGGTAGCAGATGTTGTTGATAATTTCAATGATGAAGAGAAACTTACTTCTGTTATGGAGGTAAACAACAGCTTGCAGCTGAAGCTTTCCGATGCACAGGCAGACGCACCAGATCTGGCAGAGGGTGAGACCATTGTTGTTAAAGATCAGGGCCGCGTTGAGTATGAGAATAAGGATGTTGAGACTGCTGTAAAGGCATTCAACGAGAAGTTTAGTACATTTGAGATTCATATTAGCAAAGATGGAGAAGAGAAGACATACGTATCTACAGCTAAGTCCCTTGCTGATTTCGTAAAGGATTTAAAGGAAGCGCTGGCAGATGCAGGTGTTGAGGCTGAGACAGAAGCTGAGTCTGAGAGTGAAGTTGAGACAGAAACAGAAACTGAGACTGAAACTGAGGCAGTAAGCGAAGCTGAGACTGACGCAGAAGATGCAGAGGAAGAGACTGCTGTAACAAACAATGGTACTGAGATAAACTTAAATGATTACAAGGCAATGTTTGCAATGGCAGATATGCTTGTTGATGATTCTAAGGCACTTCAGATCAAGGAGACTGGTGAGTTTAAGCTGACCATGACCATTGATGCATTGAAGGATATGAATGCAGAAGATCTTTTATTTGTCACCACAAACCCAGATGACGGAACTATTTCCTTTATCGAGCCGGATGAGTTCGACGCTGAGACTGGAACAATCACTGGCACCTTCAACCATGTAGGACCGTTCACCATTGCTACAAAGGGTGAATTTGAGGTACAGCCGCAGGTTACAAATAAGGACAACGTAATTCTGCCGCAGCAGTACGAGGCACTGACTTCCTTTGTTGATTTGGCAATCGAGGATCTGGATGCAATTTCCTACGATATGGATGGACACGTACAGGTTAAGTTTACTTGTGAGCTGACTGTTGGTATGGACGAGGAAGATCTTGCCCTTATGACCATCGATCAGGAAACAAAGGAAATGAAGTATCTTGAGCTTGATAAGTTCGACGAGAAGACTGGTGAGATCACTGTTACCTTCGAGAACCTTGGACCGTTTGTTGTTATGACAAAGGTTATCCCGGATGAGGATATCACTGTTGTAGACGAGGAAGAGGAAACTTCTGAGGAAGCAACCGAGGCTGAGACATCTGAGGCTGCAACTGAGGAAGCAACCGAAGAAGAGACATCCGCAGCAGCTAAGGAGAGCAAGTAATTTGACTGACAAAGGAGTTTTGTGATGGCAGGCAACAGACGACGTAAGCAGGATAATTCAGGTGTGCATGCGTTTTTGTATGTACTGGTTGTACTGGTACTGCTTTGCGGTATGGGCTACCTGTTTTACTACTCCCGTTCACAGGCAAATGAACGTCAGGAGTACATAAGAGAGTTAGAAAGTAAGGAAGCGGCAACGAAGGATGTGGTGCAGGTAACTGTGCCAGCAGAGCCAGAGAGCGAGACAATAAGCGAGGCAGAAAGCAGTACGCCAGAGGCTCAGACCGAAACTCAGACAGAAACTCAGACCGAGATTGAGTCTGAATCTGAGACTGAAAGTCATCTGGAAAGTGAGTCAGAGACTACGAGCGAGACAGAGTCACAAAGTATTGTAACAGAGTCAGCTAAAAGTACAGAAGCAGATTTGTTTTCTGCAGATAACCCACGAATTATTGTGTTAAATGGAACTGGAAAAGCCGGTGTTGCTGCTTACTGGAAGCGTTTCCTTCAGGGAAAGGGCTTCACAAACGTTGTAATGGCAGATTATAAGGGAGAGATTAGTGATCACACTGTTGTTTACGTGACGGCAGGTGGAAATGCACCGGAAGGTGTATATGACCTTTTCCCAAATGCGGAATACCGCGAGGAAGGACTTGATAGTGCCGACCCTAATGCCGATACAAACGTGAAGATACCAGACAGCCAGAAGAAATTTGATTTCTATGATATGTGGATTTTAGTCGGAAAAGACGACGCACTGCATGATTAAGACAAGATAAGAGAAAGACCGCAGAAGCTGTGTGAAAGCATGGTGAAAGCGGTCTTTTAATTTTGAGCTAGTGACAATGACTGACACCGAACAGCAAAAAAAGTTTACTTTTGACAAATATGGCACTTGACTTGATCTTGTAAATGTATGATAATATTGTATAAACCGATATAGTAAATATGACGGACTTTCGATGAAGACAGCCGCAGAATCTCCCTAGAGAAAAAATTTTCGGGGGGGGTGCTGCGGCTGTATAAGGGAGGGCAAAAAGAAGAAATGTACAGAAAAGAATCTGAAGGTTGGTTCAAACACACCGATTTTATCCTGATTGACATGATCTGCCTGCAGATAGCGTTTTATCTCGCATATCTGATTAAGGGACTGGGTATAAATCCCTACAATGATCTTGTTTACCGCAATATGGCAATTGTGTTAGAGCTTGCTGATCTTGTCACGATGTTTATGCTTGATATGCTGCATCATGTAACTCAGAGAGGTCGCTACAGGGAGCTGATTGCAACAGTTGGAAATGTGGCTGCGGTTGGTCTTTTGGGAAGTGCTTACCTGTTTGTCATGCAGGAAGGCGAAGCTTACTCAAGAATGACATTTGGCATTACTCTTGTATTATATTTTATATTATCCTACACTACAAGATTAGCTTGGAAACGCTTATTAGCAAGCGGCAAGTGGGATAGAAATCGCAGATCACTGATGATTGTGACAACAAAGGCAGAGGCAAAAGAGGTTGTTGAGACAGTTAAGTTAAATAATTATGGAAAGTTCTTAATTAGCGGCTTAGTTATTGTTGACAAAGATATGGCTGGTCAGAGCATTGCCGGTGTGAATGTGATTGCAAACAGCAAAGACGCTCCGATGTATGTGTGCCAGCAGTGGATAGATGAGGTACTTATCGTTGTTCCAGATGATAAGCCATATCCAGAGGAGCTTATTAAAAAGCTGGAAGAAACTGGTGTGACGATGCATCTTAGACTGTCAAAGATCGCGGCAGTGGAGGATCGTCCTCAGTTTGTGGAAAAGATTGGTTCCTACACAGTACTTACAACCAGTTTAAACTATGCATCACCAAAACAGCTTTTATTTAAGCGTGTAATGGATATTGCAGGCGGACTTGTTGGATGTCTGCTTACAGTTATCATTTTCATATTTGTAGCTCCAGTTATTTATATCAGCTCTCCGGGACCGATATTCTTCTCTCAGGAGCGTATAGGAAAGAATGGAAAGAAGTTTAAGATCTATAAGTTCCGCAGTATGTACATGGATGCAGAAGCAAGAAAAGCTGAGCTGATGAAGCAAAACCGTGTAGCAGATGGAAAGATGTTTAAGCTTGACTTCGATCCGCGAGTTATCGGAAATAAGATTCTGCCAGATGGAACAAAGAAAACTGGTGTTGGTAATTTCATTAGAGTAACGAGTCTGGATGAGTTTCCACAGTTTTTTAATGTACTTAAAGGTGATATGAGTCTTGTGGGAACACGACCACCGCTTCCGGGAGAGGTTTCTGAGTATGAGATCCATCACCGTGCTAGACTTGCAATCAAGCCAGGTATTACCGGCATGTGGCAGGTCAGCGGCAGAAGTGATATCACGGACTTTGAGGAAGTCGTAAGACTTGATACAAAGTATATAAAGGAATGGACACCTGCACTTGATATCAAGATCTTGTTTAAGACAGTGAAGACTGTTCTTGGCAAGGAAGGATCAATGTAAGGGAAAGTAAAAAGACTTGGTGAAAGGAAAATCGTCGCATTGCCGCGTTTAAGGGGAGAAGTGGACAAAATTACCTTATATATTCACTTGAAACATAGTGAAATGGTATTCTGTCCACTTTTACATTTAGAAGATTGTAAAATCAAACTGCAGAAGAATATGGATATGTACAATTCAGGTGAAGACTATCAGTGTATGTCTGATAAATTAAATAAAATCTGAAAGTAAAAAAATATATCAAAGTATGCATTGGAGAGGGAAACAATAACGTCCTTTTTAGGATATTATGTTGTTGCCTCACAATAGAGAAACGCAAAAAGAGAAGTACATTGTAGTGAAAAAACTAAAAAAGAGGGAAAGCAAAGCTATGACAAAACAAATTAAAAATAAAAATATTTTTTTCTCTGATGAGGAAAAAAAACTATATTTGGATAATTTGCATGACAATAAAGAATTATGGTATCGTGCACATACAATGGAGAAAACAAGAGACCGTGCTGATGGAGAATTTCAGAGAGATTACTCCAGAATAATGTATGCTTCATCGTTTCGCAGACTTCAGGGGAAGATGCAATTACTTGGAATAAAACCGGATCAGTTCTTTAGAAATAGGTTAACACATAGTTTGGAAGTAGCTCAAATTGCGCGTTCCATAGCATACGAATTAGGATACTCACAGGAAGAATCTTTTGTGGTAGAGGCTGGTGCATTAGCCCATGATATTGGAAACCCTCCATTTGGTCATTCTGGAGAAAGAAAATTACATGAATTATTTGAACATGCAGGTGGATTTGAGGGAAATGCCCAAACGTTGAGAATACTTACATCTGTTGAAAAGAAAAAGAAAGATTTTCAGGGATTAAATTTGACATATAGAACAATGCTTAGTGTGGTCAAATATTTTCACAAATATAAAGAAGGTAATTCCTTAATTTATAAAAAATTTATCTATGATGATGATTATAATTTACTGAATGATTTTGTAAAAGAGAATCACATAATTGTCAGGACTTTAGATGTTCAGATCGTGGATATTGCAGATGAAATTGCATACGCAGCTCATGATCTGGAAGATGGATTAAGACAAAAATGTTATACAATTGATGAAATCTTACAGGACTTTTATAATAAATATGGAAATTGTGATTCATTTAAGAGATTGGAGAAAATAGTCAAAAAATGTAAAAAAGTCAGTGGCTATAAAACGGATAATATTGATTCATCTATTTCTTCAAAATTATTCAGGCAAGAGTTATCTTCTATGCTTATCCATACTCTTATTAATGATCTGGGATTTATTAAAATTACGGAAGAAGAAAAAGCAAAAAGAGGATCTCAATTTGATAAGGAATTAGGATTTAAAGAATATGGGGACTTAGCTCATGGATTAAAAAAAATAACATATTCGTGTATTAATCACAACGATGCGGTATATACATATGAAAAAAA
>OGQZ01002669.1_pt1 | contig 12068 bp, 9 predicted proteins | sample 1553321 | NCBI WGS metagenome assembly OGQZ01 (sample SAMEA2579958, study PRJEB22360) | human gut metagenome | reverse complement strand
TGGTACTTAAAATTTTAGAGCAACAAGATAGTTATGTTTACGAAATTCAAAAAATGATTAACAATAATTCCGAGCATTTACTATCTATTTCTCTTAATACCATTTACACGGTCACCTATAAATTACAAAACGAAAATCTGATAAGTGAATACTCAAAACTTGTGGGAAAAAAAAGAACACGAGTATACTACCATCTAGAAGAAACCGGGAAAGAGTATCTCACAAAAATTACAGCTAATTATAATAACATGATTGACGGTGTAAATCACATAATTAATTTTTTGGGAGGCAATCTAAATGAGTAAATTGAAACAGCGCTACTTGAAGGAAGTAAAATCATTCTTTCCAATTATGGGAAAACCGGAACGACGGCATCTAAAAAAACTTTCGGAACAAATTAATGACTACTGCCTAGAAAAAGAAGTATTCTCGATAGATGATTTATATCAGGACTTCGGACGTCCAAGTGAAATTTCCAATACCTATTTTTCAAATATTGATATCAATGATTTTGTTAAAAGAATACAACTTTCCAAATGGTTAAAAAGAGGAATCGCCATATTTCTCTTGATTGCATTAATCGCCGTAACAGTATATAGTATCGACAGTTACTGCACTTATAAAGTTTTTGAACGCGAATCCATTTATTTCGAAGAAACTGAAATTACAGATTAAATACGGGGGAATTATAGCTATGAAAAATTTTACGAAATCTGTTACCATTTCCTGTAATAGTAATGGTATCGTATCCTAATTTATATCCCTCTGTCATGAAGAAAAATTGACAGATTAAATATTTCAAGATAAAATAGAAGAAGCGACAGAAGTTTTCGCTCCTGTCGCCACACTTAGGCAGATGTAGTTCATCGGTAGAACGCCAGCTTCCCAAGCTGGAGAGGCGGGTTCGATTCCCGTCATCTGCTTTTTTATTTTTCAACTTCTGGGTCGTTTTCTTCCCACACGATTTCATCTTCAACAAACCCGTGTTTCTTTTTATGTCTCACAATTAATTTGAGAATAAATCCGCTCGCAAACACAAGCGCCGATACAAGCCATCCGGCAAGGCACTCTGCCCACAGAGCATAACCATAATGACCGCCTTTCTGCACAAACAAAACGTACAGATTCCACACAAACAAAATCAATAATGTCGCTGGCGCGATGTAACGAATCGCAAGACGAATCCACATACGAGGCATTTTAAATTTCTTTGTATTTCGATTAATCTGCTGCCACACTTTATCAATCTGAAAGCACCAGCCAACTGCAATACATTCCAAAATTCCGATTACAATCAAGTTAATCTGATTTGTCCAGTTATCCACAATATCAAGCCATGCTACACCGGCACGTGTCGCATATAATAAAGAAATAATTGCACTGATTACACAGGCCCATCGTGTCACTTTCTTTGGATTCAAATGGAACTTATCTGCCACCGATGCCGACACACCCTCGATAATCGAAAAGGCTGAATCAATCGCAAGCGTTACTAACATCAAGTAGAAAATAGCACCAAACAACGCATTAAACCAGCCAATGTCCGTAAGATTTACAATTGCCTGCGGGTATACGATAAATGCTGTTGCAATTCCGGAATCCGTAATCGAATCAAGCATCCCAACACCACCCATTGTGGAAAACATAACGATACCTGACAAAACGCTGACTGCGGCATCCGAAAGCGCAATAATTACACAGTCTTTTGCCACATTTGCCGACTCGCCAAGATAAGAACCATATGCAAACATAATTGCCATCATAATCGATAAACTGTAAAATACCTGTCCAATGGCATCAATCCACAAACTTGGATCTTCAAAAGCACTCATGCTAGGAATGAAAAACATCCGAAGACCTTCACCGGCACCTGGCATCGTACATCCTTTGATTGCCATAATGACAAGCAGAATGACCGGAAGAAATACGGTATACTTTACAACTTTACCCACACTGCTTGCACCATTTCGGATACAATAGTAAATCGCTGCCCAAGCCACGATAACAGAAAGCAGTACCGGAATCGGAATACTAAAACCTTTGATATCCCATGTTGTCTGTGTTAGATCGGCAAAAAGATTCTGCGCCGCATTTACATCTCCTGTCATACCGGCAAATTTTACCGAGCATACCGTCATCAAAATTACCCATGCGAAAACAACTGCATAATAGGTAGAAATAACAAATGCATTTGATGTTGCTGCCCATCCGATAAACTCTGTCTTTTTATTAATTCCCCGCATACTTTCGCCGGCACCGCGGTGGAATTTACGTGCAACGGAAACCTCCATCATCAGAAGTGGAATTCCGACAACAAACAGCGCAACTAAGTAAATTAACAAATATGTTCCGCCTCCGTGCTTTGCGGCAAGTCCCGGAAAGCGCCACGCATTTCCAAGTCCAACGGCGGAACCAATCGCCGCTAAAATAAATGTTGCCTGTGATGACCACTTTGACCTTTTTTCATGTTTCATAACAATCTCCTCTACAATATTACTAATCCAGACTCCCTTTTGAATCAGGATATATCCCACAGCAAGTTTGATTAAATCTGCTGCCTGTACAATCGCATATACGCCCAGAATGGGAAGACCTGTGTAGTAGCATAATACCGCCGCAATCGGAAGCGGTACAACCCACGAATACACACTGTCAAACAAAAACGTGATAAATGTTTTTCCCCCGGAACGGACGGTAAAATAAAGAGCATTTAAAACACCCTGTACCGGGAAAAACAATGCCGTGATAATAATAAACCACGTTCCGTAATTTCGCACCTGGCTCGTTGTATCATACAAATTCGGAAAAACTCCCGAAATGGAAACTAAAAGTATTGTAAGTCCCACACAAATCACACCCGCAAATTTCATCAGTGAGTATGCATTTTTCTTTGCCTTGTCGTATTCGCCCGCTCCGAGTGTCTGACCGCTCAAAATACCAACGGCAGAACCGAGGGAAATAAATACAACATTCAAAAGATTACAAATGGCATTAGAAATCTGAAGTCCTGCCACAATCTCCAAGCCCCGTGTCGAATAGCACTGTGTCAACGCCGCAATGCTGCCCGCCCACAAAAACTCGTTTAAGAAAATAGGAAGTCCTTTTTTTATCATTTCTCCCATAATTGCCTTCGGCACAAGAAGCGTCCGGTACAATCCATTGATAAATGTAATTTCCTTCTTTTTGCAGTGCGTCCAGATAACCACGACTAACATCTCAACCACACGCGCCATCAAAGTAGCAATTGCTGCTCCCCTCACTCCAAGCTCAGGGAATCCAAATTTTCCATAAATAAGAAAATAGTTAAATACTACATCAATTACCACAGATGCAATGCCTGCTACCATCGGCTTTATACTTTCTCCGGTCTCTCTCAGACTGCTCGCATAAATCTGCGTCACGCCAAACGGAACAAAAGTAAATAACATAATTGCGAGATATTCTTTTGCATAAGACATCGTAAGCGACGCATTCACAACTTGGCTTTCACCGTGAAGATAAAGACCAATCAAATTCTCTCCCGCCAGCAAAAAGAGTAAAAGTCCGGCTATAATACAAATCCCGCAAATCCACATTTTCATGCGGACTGCATTGCGGAATCCCTCTTCATTTCCCTGTCCATAATACTGGGCAGCATAGATACCGGGCCCCGATATTCCTCCGAAAATAGCAAGATTAAAAACAAAAATAAGCTGTCCGACAATCGAGACAGCCGTCATCGCTTCTGTTCCAATGCTACCAACCATCACATTATCAATTAACCCGACCATGTTGGTAATACCATTTTGTATCATCATCGGAATCGCAAGTTTCAATGCCCTTTTGTAAATCGTTTGATTTTTCACTTCTTTTGCACCTCTTAGTTCTTCCCATCTACCAGCCGCATCTGCCGCAGTTTTCACAATGCGTACATTCCACTTTGTGAATTTTCGCTTCCCATTCACATAATTCGATTTCCTTATCTTTTAAATCGAATTCCCTCTGCTGATATTTTGTCTTAATCTGTATCCTATCTTCCGCAAGTAAAGTAATCGTGAGCGGATAAATTGTAACCTCTTCCGGCCGCATACAATTTTGAAAAATCACGGGCGAAAAAACTTCCCATTTACCACTTTTTTCATCGAAAATCCGCAACTGTTTCTCTTTCGTAACCATTTTACCATCATACCACAAATCTTTCAGTGTGGAAAGCATAAATTTACCCTTTTTTTGCACACGCTCATATTCATAAAAAACAGCCTTTTGAGGCACTAAAATTTCACAGCTTTTTTCCACAAATTCTTCCTCCGAAAACATAGGAAAAAAAGTGTCTCCTTCTACCTTTTCCAAAAGTTTCGTTACATATATTTTATCGGTATTCTTAAGCGCTTCTTCATATACCGACGCCCCGCCGCAGATAAAAATATCCCGTCCGGTGTTTTTTTCTTTTTCCCATACTTCTTCTAAACTTTGCACCGTATGGCAGTTTTCCAGTTCAACCTTTTTCGTGCCGGACAAAAGATATGTCATCCGCCCAGGCAACGGATGCCCAATCTCATCGTACGTGCGGCGTCCCATCACAATGGCATTTCCCATCGTCAGCATTTGAAATTTTTTTCTATCCTCCGGCAAATCCCACGGTATTTTTCCCTCTCTGCCAATCACCCGGTTCTCACTCATCGCCACAATAATCGCTATCATCGGTTACCCCTTCTCTCTAACTATATCATCATATTCTCTCACCCTATCGCATCGCATGACATTTGTCAAGTATCATGACAAATGTACTTATATTTTCAATATACCTTGACAGACGAGGTATGTTATAATTTAATGGTATAAAAGATTTTATAAGGAGGATTTTATGGAGAACAAATTACGAGCTTACATGGACCATTTATTTCAGGATGTTCCAAATACAAAAAAAGCAGTTGAAGTAAAAGAAGAAATTTTGCAAAATATCGTGGACAAATACCACGACCTTGTGGCAGAGGGGAAATCAGAGGAAGCCGCTTACAACATTGCCATTGCAAGTATTGGTGATTTGGATGAACTTCTTGCTTCCCTGAAAGATTCGTCCCAGACGCCAAACCAAATGGACTCGGAAAATTATATGGCATGGCGTAAAAAATCAGCCATCCGCATTTCCATCGCCATCATGCTTTATATTTTGTGTGTTACACCGCCAATTATTACAGACAGTCTGCATCTGCCGGACGCCATTGGTGCTTGTGGTCTTTTTGTTTTTATTGCCATCGCAACCGGAATTATTATTTACAATTCCATGACAAAACCGCGCTACACGAAAATGGACGACACTTTTATGGAAGATTTCAAGGAGTGGAAGAGTAAAAATGACACGAATAAGCAGGCAATGCGTGCAATTAAAAGTGCTTTGTGGGTATTCATTACCGCCCTGTACTTTGTGATTAGTTTTACTACTATGGCATGGCACATTTCATGGGTCATCTTCTTAATCGGTGCCGCACTTGAATCCATTATCAAAGCTGTTTTTGAGCTGAAAGCAAATTAGGAGGGACCGATTATGAAAAAGAAAACTGCCATCTGGATAAAGATTATTGTACTTGGCATTTTGACACTCGCCCTCATCGGTATTTTAATTGTGGGGATTCTTGGCAACACCTTCCGCAACTTTCCGATATTTGGCTCTTTTTCCAGCTATGATAATGCCGATTTGTATCAGGTGGGAAATGCTGATATTTCTGCATCCGAATTATCCAGTCTTTCCATCGACTGGGTAAGCGGCTCCGTAAAAGTTGATGTTTATGACGGAAATGTTATTCAGATTCGAGAAGATGGTGCAAGCGACCTATCCGATAGTGACAAAGCACATTATTATTACCACGATGGAACTTTAGATGTCCGCTACCGGGAAAGCGGCAGCTTCTTCTCCTTCTTCCACAGCTTAGGGAGGAAGAATTTAGAGATTTTGATTCCACGTTCACTCGCTTCCAATTTGTCGGAAATTTCCGGCGATGTAGTAAGTGCCGACACTACAATTAACGGTCTTTCTACAAAAGATTTTTATCTTGATACCGTAAGTGGAAACCTTACTTTTAATGGGAGCGCAGAACGGATTAACAGTGACAGCGTGAGTGGCGACTGCCATATTACCTCATCCGTTACACCTCAAAAAATTGACATGGAAAGCGTCAGTGGTGACATTTCAGTTTCGATTCCAAGTAACTCTGAATTCGAGGCAGAAAACGATTCCGTTTCCGGAGATTTAACTTGTAGTTTTGCCGGAACTAAAAAAGATGATAAGTTTGTCTGCGGCTCAGGCATTAACCGCTATGATTTTGACACCGTCAGCGGGGATGTTGAGATTTTGCCGGCAGGGTGATGTGATATTTTTAGTTTCCAACCAAATACTTGCCGCGCGCAAACTGAACCTTCAGTTCCGAAACAACGCTTTTTCTTGAATTTATCTCATAAGGTTGCATTGTTATTTAATTATCAGGCTTCATCTAGCGAAGTTTGATGACAAAAGCCCCTCTTTCTGTTAATTTGTACCTTTTAGGTTGCTTTTTTCTTATAAATTTACTTGATAAAATTTAAATGCGACACAAAAATGCAACCTTATGAATCAAATCAAGAAAAAAGCGTTGTTTGGAGGTATTCCCCATGATTTCATTTTCAGACATCAATAATTAACTTATTGCAGTTATTACACAAATAAGCTTCCACATATGTTTTTTCCATAAAACTTGTGAGCTTTATTTTTTTAGCATTAGGTCCTTCCGATTTCCACTTTAATGGATATCTGTCCTGATTAATTATGCCTTTTTCCATTTCAGAATTACAATACGGACACTGCATAAAATCACCTCTCAGTATGTTTAAACAATTCAATTATATCAAATGCTCGTTATCTTTTAGCTTCCGGTAAATCAACAGAAAAACTTTGTGACTTGTGGGTTTGAGTGCGTCAGTAGGTGGCACTGGTAGTTTCAGTGCCCCTACTGCTACAACGAGTGAGAACGCCCACAAGACGCAAAGTTTTTCTACTGATTTACGGAAACTAAAAAATTTCACATAATCCTACTTCTTAATCTTTACTTTCTTTACCTTACTTGCTTTACCAAATACCTTAACAGCACCCTTTCCTTTTTTGTACGCAATTACTTTAACATAATATGTCTTGCCTTTTTTCAGACGGGAAATTGTTACCTTTTTCGCAGAAGTCCATTTCGTTTTTGCCTTTTTAAACTTCTTATTTGTTGCATACATAACTTTATATCCGGACGCACCTTTTACTGCCTTAATGGTAACAACCATTTTCTTTTTCGCTTTATTCTTAAGTTTCTTAATGGTTGCTTTGCCGACTGTGATTTTAGGAGCCGGAGTTTTTGTCGCTGCCGGCGTTTTCGTTGCTGTCGGTTTCTTTGTTGGAACAGGTGTCACCGCCGGCTTCTTCGTTGGTGTAGGTGTCACCGCCGGCTTCTTCGTTGGCGCAGGTGTTACGGTTGGTGTTGCGGTTGGTTTCGCTGTGCTTTCGCTGGCATTGTAGTCTTTTAATGTGTACTCAATGGAGCCTGAAACAGCAAGTTCCACAGGATATGTTTTGCTTTCCTCGCCATTTAACGCAACATTGATTTGTTTGCTGCCTGTTCCATTGGATATCTTAATACCTTTTTTAATTGCCGTCTCATACTGATTCGTAACCTTAACTGCAATTATCTTTCCATTTTCAATAATTGCATCACAAACCAACTGTGTATCATAAAGTTTAGACGGTTTGATGATACTAAATGAAGTACTGTTATCTACCACGTTTAATTCATCCATAGCACCATCACTGCCATAAGCAGCCACGTTCATCGACAAAGCAATTGCATCCGCATCGTCTTTGAATGTTGGTTTATAACCAAACTGAAGAATGTACTCTCCTTTATTCACTGCCTCGATGGCTTCTTTACCGGAAACTACAATCTGTTTTTTGTTACTATCCCATTTTGCTCCGACTGAAATCGGATTTACCTTTACATTCTTTTGGTCTGCCATTGAATAGTCAATGCGCACACTGTCATTTTCATTCATTGCAGTCGTACCTGCGTTACTGATAACTGCCTGCATGACTCTCTCGCCACCGGACAATGTCGATGTCACTTCCGGATTTGATACGACAAGGTCAGCACCAAGAAGCGTAAGTTTTGCCACCGCTTTTGCACCATTGTCTGCCTCAATATCAAATTCTTCGTTTTTCAATGTCTTGCCTAACGAATAGGTAAACTGAATCTGTCCGCTTTCACCGCTTTTCAGTGAGATTGGATAATTGTCATAAACTACATTTCCATTATTTTTAATTGTCACATTTTCCAGTGCTTTTCGTCCTGCATTTGTAAATGAAATGGTTACATTCACATTGCTTTCCGGAACAATATTCTGGTCAAATGCATTGGCAGTTTCATTTCTAAGCTCATTCTTAATCTGTTTTTTAGCAAATATCAATCGTGCCGGCTGCTCCTCATCTTCATTTGAACCGCTATTTTGTTTTTGTGGCTGTGCGCAGGATACAACCGAGAATGAATCACCCTCTTTAGTTACGGTATTTCCTACCATGCTTTCACTTTCTGATGAGGTGCTGTTCATTTCATATTTTGTTGATAAGGTACTATCCTTTTTATTTATGTATTTTACATAAGTATGATTCAGCGAATCATCGCCAATTGAGTACCAGTAAACCGCACTATCATCAATGGTGTCGCCGCCCTTTGCGAAATCAAAGTTTTCTGCCACTTCGCCATTGTCATCAAGGGAGAAATCATTTGCGCTTCCGCTCATATTATATCCCTGAATTTTTACATATACTTTGCTTGTTTCCTCGCCCTTGTATTCTGACTGCTGCCATGCGGTCAAGAACATGCCGTCATTGTCTGTTACATATTTTACTCTAGGCTGCGTTTCTCCCGCTTCATTACAAGTTACACGGTTTACACCTTTCACCTGTCCATTATCAATCACATAAGAATACAATTCACGATTTTTAAGTAAATCGGAACTTCCCATGCTGGCAAGAATCATTGCAGTTCCATCATCCGACATATCCATATCGTATGCCTGAACACCTTTGATTTCTCCGCTTTCTAAGCACGCCGGGTCTGACCATTTTGTACCGTCATAGAAACTAAAGTACAATTTCTTCTCTCCCTGCATATCGTCTTTGACAGCACTTTCATCCATTGACTCAAGATTATAAGTATCGGACTGCCATACAACCATTGCCTTTCCATTTTTTACGGAAACTACCGGTGCAGTATCTGCTGCCTGATTATCTGTGAGTTTGGTGTGCTTTCCATTCACATACACGTGAATTTCACTGGAATTGGCACTTGTATTAAACTGGCTGCTTGAAATGTCATCGCTATTTTCCATCGCCGAATCATAAGTTACCGCATCAAAAGCTAACACTTCTAACTTGTCATCTTTGGCATAATCAATCGCGTTCACCGTCTGATTCTCGCCTTTTGTCCGCCAGTCAGTCATAACTTTCGGATCCGACCATTTTGCTCCTTCATATTCACTTACCGCCGGATTAATGGTTCCCAAATCTTCCAGATTTTCGGTATACACCATCGCCATGCTTTTACCATCTTCTGCTGCAACAGGTGTTATATATGGATTGATATAATTCATCCAGTCTTCATCCGCCTTTGGCGCAATTTTCAGAAGTGATGATTTTGATTTTGTTTCCATACCGGCAAACTCTAACAATCTCTTAACGGAATAATAATCATAGGTACAGATTTCGTCTCCGTTTTTGACTTCGTAAAACGAGGATACCACCTCACCATTTGCCTCAACTAACTTTGGACATAACAGTTTTCTTCCAAATAAAGTCACGGTAATTTCCGCATTGCACTCCGGAATCTCTTTGATTAACAATTTTCCAGTACTTCCCTTTGTGGAAGGCCGAATCTGTATCGTATCATTTTCCTCTACTTTATCATTCAAGCTGACTAGTGTGCCATTTTTCTTGATCTCAGCCACCTCGCCAACTCTTCCCTTCTTTTCCCGGGTTTCACCATTTACCGTATAATGAATACTGTCTCCGCGAATCGGGAACAAATTATCTTTGGAAAAACCATAGCTGACACAGGCATCTAACACCGATACCTTGCCATTATCATATAATTTCACACGCTGCTCATTTACCATTACATGGATAAAGTTATTTTTCTGCTCATAATAAGTCATGCAAATACCAAGCGGTGTCACTAATGTGGAATCTTTGCGGATTCCCTCCTGCTCAAACTGAACCTGTGAAAGTACCTCTGCACCACGTATTGCCACACGCTCATTTGGCAATCCCAGATAATGTGCGAGACTCTCGGTAAATCCCTCATGCTTACCGCCTCCACCGACAACAAATACCGCACTAACACACTGACCGCCATTCAATTCCAAAATACGATCGGCAATGTTTTTGGTAATATTTTTCACAGCGTCTTCAGATATCTGTGCAATATCCTCTTTTGTTACCTGAATTTTGCTTCCAAATATGTCCTTAAAAGAAACACTCTTCTTACGCTCACAGGCTCTTTTTATGTACTCTGCAGTCTCAAAGTCTGTCAAATACTTCTTAGCAATCGCCTCCGTCACTTCATCGCCGGCAAGCGGAATCATGCCAAATGCAATAATACTTCCATCTTTTACAATCGAAATATCACTTGTTCCGGCTCCGACATCCACAAGCGCAATGTTCAAAAGGCGGAATTTTTCCGGAATTGCCATGTTAATCGCAGCAATTGGCTCAAGCGTCAGACTTGCCACATGCAATCCTGCAAGCTCAACAGCCGAATACAAGCCATCCACAACCTCTTCCGGCAAAAAAGTTGCAATCAACTCTACCTCGATGTAATTTGCCATATGCATCTCAATCATTTCCATCGGGTAGCCATTCAAATAATATTTTACAATCGAATAGCCGACACAGAAAAACTTCTTTCCACTGTCGGTCTGCTCTTTTCTTATTTCATCATAAGCCTGTTCCACACCCATCATATCCAGAGAACGAATATGGTCTTCCGTCACCTTTGTCTCTGAATTAAACTGATAGCGGGCTTTGACGCGCTTTGTCTTTAACACTCTTCCGGCAGCCGCAATGCTGACGTCCGATAAAGGTTCTCTCACACGCTTTTCCAAACGCTCTTTGACTTTATAAATCGTATCTGCTACGGTCGGTATATCGTGAATCTGTCCATCAATCACGGCACGTGTCGTATGCTCAATGGATTCCTGAGCAACCACAACAAAACGGTCTGTACCAATCCGGTAGCCAACCGTTCCCACAATGCTTCTCGTTCCGATATCCAGTCCAAATACAAGCTTATTGTCTTCTGCGTTCATCATTTTCACCTTGTTCCCTCATCAAAGATTCTACCTATCCATTATTCTATCACAAATTTGTCTTTCTGACTAGTAATTCTTCTATTCTTTCTTGCAGCTTTTGCAGGTTTCCATTATTCACAAGCAGTGCATCACATCGTTTTTCCCATTCTTTATCCGATAATTGCACTCTCATAATGGATTCTGTCTTTTCGCGGGAGTATCCTCTCGATTCCATAAGTCTCTGAATCCTTAGTTCTTTGTCTGTCACAACCGCCCAGATTATATCGCAGAGCGTGTCACATCCGGTTTCAAATAAAATTGCCGTTTCTAAGCAGACAACCGGCTCATCCTTCCATTCATTTAATTGTTTACAAATCTGTTCTTTCACAAAGGGATGTACAATGGCATTTAGCCGCTCTCTGCCGTTGTCATCCTGGTAAATTTTATCCGCAAGCAAAGGACGCAGAATCTGTCCATCCTCTCCTGTGATGTCAACACCAAATGTATCGCAAATCTTTTGATAAGGCTCCGTCCCCGGTTTCATTGCGTCATGACCGAGGGCATCCGCCTCAATAATCTTTGCCCCGTATTTTTCTTCCAGTAGATTTAACACCGTTGATTTACCACAGCCTACGCCGCCAGTAATACCAATTACCATTTTCTTTCTCCTTGGTTTTATTTTGCCTCATACCAATTTATTCCCTGCTTCACCTCTGCAATCAAAGGCACTGCCAAAT
>OGQZ01002668.1_pt1 | contig 12072 bp, 31 predicted proteins | sample 1553321 | NCBI WGS metagenome assembly OGQZ01 (sample SAMEA2579958, study PRJEB22360) | human gut metagenome | reverse complement strand
AAAAAAATTCCTCTATCTATCCCAAATTTTCATTTTCAAAATTTCAACTTTCTCTTTTCTCACACTCCGCGCAGTCTAAACTCATGTCTTTCTATCTGTCTTGCGCGCAGAGCAAACTCCTACCAAACAAAAGAGAGGACTTATTCAGCCCTCTCCTTCTCATACTCCTCTTTCAGCCACTTTTTCAATCTCCAAGCGGGTAAATTCGGCGTAGTCACACTATTCACTACCTTGCTATAATCGCATTCTCTCAACTTTTGTTCAAGCCAACTCTTTATAGCCTCTTCACACTTGAACACCACCTCATTGGGACAAAACTCATCCTCTCCCAATAACCGTATACTGCCCCAAGCCGCAACTCTAAAATCCCATTTATCATTCAAAATACTATCATCATGCTTATACTTTCCACTTCTGAAAATATGACGACATTCAATAATCCCTGGAATATCAAAGTCTTGTTTATGTCCACCAATACACTTATGATACACATTGAAACAACAATGAACCTTTCGACCACTATAAGCAATAGTACCAAGGTCTTCACTATACAACAATTCAGTATCTTTCATGGTTCGGTTCTGGTTCAACTGACTAATAGGTTGAATGAAAGCACAATAATCACCCAATTCCATAGCTTTCTTGATGAACTGAACAGATAGTTTATTTGCGCGCCCGAAAGGAGGATTACCAATTACTAATGACTGCTTGATGTAAGGAAGTTTGACTTCTCGCCAATCCATTTCAATAGTTCCAGGGCAGTTCTCGTCTGGAACTAAGTCATAGTAAATCGTATCCTCTGGAAGAAATGGAAGAAAAGCACCGGCGCCTACACTTGGTTCAATTACTCTCTCCCAATCAGAGCCAATGGTTTCAAAAGTTTTTTCTACACAATGCTTTGCTAAATCGCTTTCTGTGTAGTATTTATCATATGCTAGTTTTGCCATAAAGTTATATCACTCCATTTAGTTATTCGCTGCGCGCAGTTCAAGTTCATTGTAACTCACTTTATATTGCTTCAAAAGTTCTTGACGTTTCTTTGTCTTTAGAGACATTGAGTAACAGCCAGACTCACCCCTATCATGCTGGGCAGTAGGAGAAAACTCCATAAAGTTCTCGCTTGGGACAAGATAGAGGTAATCTTCACACTCATCACAATCATAAAGAGCAAAAAGAAAATAATCACAGTCATTCGGATGGCATTGATTTACTGTTGTAGCAGGCAAACGACAAGATTTTACTTCTACCTTACCAAGTCCATCACTAACAAAGTCATACCCTTTACTATCTACTTTAGTAAAAGATGGGCAACGCGCAAGAATATGAGGTTCACTCCATGCTTCACCAAAATTTTTGTTTGAGAATGATTTGAGATTGGAGTAAGGATTGATAGTTTCTTTTTCTTTCATAAGAGAAGCAATTTGAGAATCAATTTCAGCAATACGGTTCTTTTGTTCGGTAGTCATGGATAGACTCCTTTCTTATCTTTATAAATATATTATAACATAAATAAGATGAAAAATCAAATTTTGAATTTATCCGCGCAGAACAAAAGAAAAACGAAGCAGAAATAAATCCACTTCGTTTTCTATTTCGACTACTTCAACCGTAGTCTCTACACTATCAAGTTTTCTACTCTCATTGAGTTCAAAATAATTGTTTATTTACGACTATTCAGCTTTTACTATAAATTATGCTTCACTATCAATTTTGCTACGTTTCTCGCTGAAGCTCTATTTAGTAATTCTCCCATCTAAAATAGTCATAATCTCCTCTTGGTGCCTTTTCCGCACAAATCTCAGCAATTTCATTATCGGTAGCATCATCAGGAACATCAATGACTTCGTTATAAGTATAAGTCACATAAACTAACATATTGTTCTCCCTTCAAGTTGCGCAGAATAAGTTCTATAGCTCTTGAAACCAGGATACTCTTTCATGAATGGCTCAACGACTTCTTTGATAGCGTTTATAGCGGTTTCACGATTTACAAAATAGGCTGTACTGATAATTTGACAACCTACATTATTAGTAATATAAAACAAACCATTTGCAGCATCCCAAAAAATTGCGAACTTATCTTGCTGGTTATTACTCCAATCAATCTTATCTCCATCATGTTCCATAGAGTAACGCCAGAGCCGCCGCGCAAGAATTTCTTCAAGTGCGCGCTGTTTGAGAAGTTCTTCATCAGCACAGTAGTTAGCATTATCATAACGAACTGAGTCAAAGGAATCACCTAATTCACAAGCATCACTTACTTCTCCAGAAGTATTGATATGGTAATACTCATCACCATGTCTCTGACGTTCAAAAAGAGGATTCTTTTTAGTTTCTCTCTTCTCCAAAACCGCGCGCAATTCAGAAATCTGCGAATCATTCAGTAGAACCTTCACACCATCAACACAAATGTAATTATCCATTATTTACTCCTTTTATATCTAAATTCAAATGAAGTAACAAGTTCGTTGGTTTTTGGACCGCTATAAGGACAACTTTCAAACCACATTTTCCAGATAGCTCGAGTATTATCTTCCCATGATTGACAAAATTCTTTGCAATCCACAGGAGAAACAAAACCAAGCTCTTTGAACATAGAGTCCATGTTCTCATTGAAAGGTTTGAGATATAGACTATCTCCTTGCTTTTCAAGGTCACAATACTCATGAATGATACTGAATAAACTTGCCTTATAATTTAGTCTATCAATGTATGCCATAATAGTTCTCCTCTTTCACTTTCTATATATATTATATCATACATTTGTGAAAATTTCAAATTATATTTACCTATGACTACGCGCGCAGACCAAACTGCTGTATCACTACAATTCAATCTGCGCGCAGAATTATACAATCTTCACATGAATAGATGCGTCCCAATCAACCATTTTGCCAGTAATTGTAACCACTGGTGGTTCCTCAATTCGATTACTTACTTTTGTCTTTAGTACCCCATCAGCATCAAGTACTGTCTCTCTACTTGAAATGGTCTCCGCACTAATCGTAACTTCACAATCTCCCAAAACACCGAGTATTGTACCATCAGCCGTAGCAATGTATAAAATCTCATCTTTATCAAGCCCCATTAGCCCATCAGCCCCATAATAAAATCATACAATGTCTTCTCTGGTAATGCTAGTGCTTCAATGATATCAAAAACTTGAAAGACAATAGTAATAAAACAAAAAACACCTATAAGGGTTCTAACAAACCAGCCAAAAAACCACTTATCATCAAAAGGGTCTGCTTTACAGTCTTTCTTAGTCATTTTCCAAGCAATTAGAAATAAAATTGCCGCAATAACCATCCAAACCACACTTGTTGAAATTTCATAAGTGATAATCCTTGCGGCAAGGTCGGTTAGATAAGGTACAATATTCTGCGAAGTCCAATCGACAGCAATACCAAACTTTTCACAAAGCGCATCAAGCACTTCAATAAACTGGCTACTAAAACTCACGGCGCGACTACCTCCAGACCGTTCATAAAGTCCTCAAAACTCTGCTTGCACTTTTCGCAAAGTAGATATTCAGTTGTTTTGAAACCGCAACAATTATGGTCAACTTCTAATCTTAGATATTCTTTCCCAGTAAAAGCAGGCAAACTAAAATCAATTTCTTTCTTACATCGGTCGCACTTATACACTTTATATACAATCATCTTCTATACTCCATTTCATCATCATCTTCAATCGCATCATAATCCTTCTGCGCGCAGAAAGAACCCATTGAATCATTCTCTCGATAAAACATGGAGTTTACTCTGCGCGCAGCAAGAAACACATCGACATAGTCTTTTCTCAGACTATCAATTTCATCGAATGTAGGTAAGTAATACTTCATGGCTTCTCCTCCACCATCATATGCCTATCTTCATCCCACTTCTGATATTCATACCCACAAGTAGGACAATAATTACAATTTTCAGGAAGCCTCCCACCACATCGCCAGCATTCACCGACATAAACTGTTTGAGGCCCCCAACCATGGAAAACTTCATAAGTATGCTCATACTTCTTATGAGGCATATCATCTACATTGTAAAAATGGTCACAGTTCAGCCAACTACAATGTGGCACATCGCATTCTTCATTGCGCGCTCGGCATATCATACGATTTTCATACTTTGAATACTCACCAGGTCCACTCACATTGACTCTTTGATATTGACAAAGTCTACAAATCATTTGTCAAACCTCACAATCTTTCTATCGCAGTAGGGACATTCCGAAACACCAATATCCCAAGGTTCTTTATGACACTTAGAACATCTAATCTTTTTCCAATTTCCAAAACTATCCAAAATCTCAAACTCAGTAGTTTCATCCTCGCGCAGAGTTATATATGGAGCGTCAGCAATGTTCTGTTGAATGACTGCCATAGGAACTCCATAATTTCTAACTTCTTCTGGTAGGTCATTCACGTCATAAAGTTCCATCAACCAATCAAAGTCAACAAACCGTTTCATCACCCATTCTCCATTTCTGAGCCACAATTACCACAATACTTAGTTGCTCCAAAGGGAGGCTTTTCATTATCACATTGTGAGCAATACTCAAAAGCCACGCCATTATAACCCCTAACCACCCACTTTGCGCGCAGAGCAACTTTATATCTCACGTACTCACAAGCCTTACAAGGTCCTTCGACACAATATTCTCCATGATATTCGCCGAACGCGCAATGGCCTAGGCCGTCATAGTTATACTTACAAAGTAATAGCTCTTTACTCATTGAGTTCACTCCAGCCAAACCAACCTATCGCGCCAGCTAACACACAAAGTATAATACCAAGGATAACTGACCCACTACTAAAACTCAGAATAGCAGTCGCTGCATCCATACCACTTAGAAATATATTACCAAAAATCCGCCAATTCTTATTCATCTTTGTCTACCTCCTTATTCAATGCCGCAAGAATTACTCTATAGTCAATATACTCGGGGTTGTCTTTTCCAAGTTCCATCATTTCGATAATAAATTCTGCTAATTGCTCTGGAGTACCTTTGATAATTCTATCAAAGTTAGTACTATTTACTGGCTTGAAGATATTGCATTTTTCAACATCTTCATAATTACAAGATGGCATATTCTTCTGCCCTAGACAACGGGCATCAGTTTTGTAAATTGGGCCATGGCCATGCCAACCAACTATGCGTTTATCTTCATTTCTATATTTACATTCACTCATTGTCTTCTGTTTCCTTATCCAGTTCCTTATCCAGTTCCGCAACAGACATATACATCGCATCTTCAAGATAACCATCCTTGAGAATACTTTCAATATCAGTTTTGATAATATCGACAACATCATCAACATTGGTACTATCTGCTACGCAATACTTAGCATCAGCAATATTGTCCTTTAGATAAAGCTTCAGCATAAACTCCTTTGCCTTTGCATCGGAACTAAAAGCAAAATACTCACCATTGTCACACTTTTCAACAATATAAACCTTGTTTTCCATAATTATTCTCCTTCAAATTTATTCTGCGCGCGGAACAGAACTTTGAATATACAGCTTGATGGTGGTTAATGCCACACACGCTTCATCTACTTCATCAGTACTAAGCGCGCCGCCATAATCAAGCATATCAACAATGCTATCTAACTTCTCCACCGATTCAAGTGCCTCATCAATAGTGGGACGATAATTACTGTTCATTATCTTTCTCCTCCTCCACTAACTTCTCAAGACGAGCAACTTCTTGGCGACATTCTTCAAATTGTTTAGCAGCTTCTTCAATTTTTTTATTATACGAATCACGGTCTTTGATATAACCCTCAAGTCCCATGCCGACGGACTTCAAATTTGCTTTTGCTTTTCTCAAAGCAAATTCGTTCTTTGTCCGTTCACGATACTTTTCAAAGTTGACCTCTTCACCAGGCTTGACGAGAACATAAACTGTAAAATCAGGCTTCTTGCTTTCAATTTTTTCTAAGAACTCACTAGCCGTGTAAACTTTATGAATGCTTTTATAAATATGAATAATATCACTACTACCAGGCACCTTACAAAGCCATTGTGCCTGGTTCTCATAAACTACTGGATAAACAATCTTAGTATAGTAATCATCACCATACCGAACTTCATAAATCTTGCCAAGCTTACTCATAGTCTTTACCCTCCTCGTATTTCTCAACTCTATAATCAAGCCAACTCTCTACTTCTTCGATGTATCTTTCTCTAACATCATCTTCGCCAGGTTCTTCACTAAAAGATTCTCTAAGGTCGTTTCTTACATCTTCCCAATCCATTATACCATGACAACCTTCATAACTCTCATACTCTTCAACAGCTTTATCATAAGCAGCTTTGAGCGCTTCATCTTCACTATCAAAATCGTCTACATACTGAAAAATGGCGCCACCAAAACCGCCGTTCAAACCAGCAAAAATTGCATACTTCATACTCAAACCTCCTCAATTTCCATGTAGTCCCAACCATCGGGAGTCTCACAATGAATTGCTTGGTAGAATAGAGTTTCATAAGTATGAATCCCAACACGGGCACAATGCTCTTGATAATTGATAACATTCTTCCAGAAATCGCTACCATAAAAAAAGTCAGCGCAATCTTGGTCATAAAGATACCAACTATTATAAAGTATTTCTTCTGTCAACGAAAGTACCATTTCTTGTGCGTCAGATTCAGAAGAACAAATGCAAAATACATCATAAGGCATAACACTCACATTGTAAACAAGATACTTAGTCATTCTCAAGCTCTCCTTCCGGAAATTCAATCTTACCACACCAGTTCCAAACAGACTCACAACTATAACTATAAGCATAATAATGCTTTGACTTATTCACTAAATCAAAGAACTTCTTTGCACTTCTTTCAAAGAGGAAATAATGTGTTTCCTCTGGATAATCACATCCATCATCACCAACCCAGACAACAGGAACACTCCAAATATAGAACTTTTTTAGAAACATAATCAATTCCCCTCTCTCATTTTCTATATATATTATACCATATATTTCTGAAAATTTCAAATTATAAAAAGAAAGTTGCTAAACTTTCACTCTGCGCGCAGAACAAAACTTTAGCAACTCTTATAGTATTTTTTTCAATCAATGTAGTGTCTACAATCAAACTCATTACAATTATTCTTTGCCTTTATCCATTTTCGCACCGCAGCTTGGACAATATTTTTGAATTATCTCTCCACGCACGTTTACATGGATATTATGCCAACTTCCACAATTAGAACATTTACAATTATCATTTCCACAAAGAGGAGCACCAATCCATCTGGCATGAACTACCAGCGCAACGTCAGCGGCAGGAATTGAAAAAAACGGGGGAAAAAATACTATCCGCAAGCATAACCGCCACACTACCCCACATTGGAATATCTTTCACTACCTCGATAAACGCACCACGCTCAATGTATTCCTCCATTGTCTGCCCTCCTACTCTACTATGGATAGTATTTCTTTTCAATCGTAATTAGTATCAACCCATATGTTATAGCTCTTGACAAAAATATCATAATACTCTTGAGCAGTTGGCCCTCTGTACTCTTTATTGGGCAAATTGATAGCCCAAAGTTTTCGATTATTATCTTCCCATGCTTGACAAAATTCCATCAAAGGAACTTCATCTCTATCAAAACCAAGGACAATAAAACTTCTCTCAAGCGCGCTTTCAAAACGATCGGACATATAATAATCATCATCTGCTCCCGAGAAACAACGACAATATTGTCCAATCAATCTGAAAATAGCATCTTTAGCTCTAAGTAACTCTACATTATCCATAATATCCTCCATCGGGAGCATCACGTTTATACTTTTTACAACCAAGTAGACTTTCACGACAGCCAACTTCATATACGCATTTATGACAGTCACGCATAATAGCTTTATCACCAAGAGCAACAGCTTCCACATTCACAAACTGTTCCCAATACTTTGAGACAACTTTCTCAATAATTTCTGGATGCTCTTTCACTTCTTTATCAAACCTATCTATTACTCTAGTCATCATATCCAACTCACAAAAAGTTCCTTGCCAATGAGGACATTGTGTATCTGGAGCCTTGCATTCTCCATGCCCATATCCACAATCCATACTCAAACCTCCAATATCTCAAACGCATATCCATCTTCAGTTGTATAATTGATATACCTAATCCCTGCTTCTTTTATCAACTTCATACAACTCGGACAAGGTCTACTCTTAGCTAAACTCCCATCCTTATGCTCTCTGTACACATACAACTCCGCATTACTCAACTTTATCTTATTCTTCAAAATCGGAGATAGCGCCGCGCATTCAGCATGAACTTTGCCAGGGCAAAATACTCCATGTCTTTCAATATCCATCTTTGCTTGGAGAGAATCACACTTTGTATTACTATTATATCCACTCGATACAATTCTATGTTTATCTACAATCACACAGCCCAAATGATACCGTGGAAAATCTGATAATTCACTCATTGCGCGCGCAGCTTTGAAGTAAGACTTCTGAGTTTTACTCAACATAATGTTCAGGGAAGTTGGTCTTTAGGACGTCACTCACCCAAAGAAGGAGAGAATAGCCTTCTTTGAAGTCATAATCCTTGATGGTCCTAGCAAGATCGTTCCAAAAACGAAGCTCTTCAAGAAAAGCAAGAATAGAATTATTGATTTGAAGACGAGTTCTGCTGTCATCACGCAGAAAATGATAATATTCAAGTTTCTGTTTATCGTTCATATTGGTCATAATACCTCATTTCTCTCAACATTTCACATTCCTGTGGATTATCAATAGAAGTCACTTCATACTTATCCCAATAACGAGGACAATGCGTTCCTTTACATTCAAGTTGAAACGGACAATCCTCTCCGTAATATGGTAAACTATCAACAATAAATTTCATACTTATTCCTCAAAATGGATAGAGTTCACTTTCTGCTTCATCCATTGTCATATAATATCTATCATGCCAAAATGTTTTCTGTCCAACTTCATTAGCAAGAAAACTTTCACTCATTCCATCTTTACGATCTATTCTAATGTGGGCACAATAATACTGAGTGATAGCAATAATTTCAATCCACAAATCAGCAATATATGCCTCTTCAATATGTTCGTTTTTGATATAATAAATTTTATCTCCAATATGATATTTCATACTGTATTCCCCTTTCACTTCGCGCGCAGACCAAATCAATGCGACTTATTCTCTAACTCACAAAGAACCCACTTCAATGCCTCTGCTTCTTCCTGAAAATCATCATCATGAACCAAATCTGCATATAATTGACCAAGAATATAATATGCTTCAAGTTTATTCATATTTCCTCCTAAGTTACAACAAAATTATCAGCCGCGCGCAATCAGAGCCTTGAGACGACGTTGGCACTTTCGAATAAGAGCCGCATTAGCAACTTCGTCCTTCGCGCGGAGAGAGTTGATACGATTGGTGTAGTGCTCAATGGTACGAAAATTCATGGTGTTATCTCCTTATAATTATTATGGCAGAGACGGGTAGATTTGAACTACCGATAACGGAGTCAAAGTCCGTTGCCTTACCACTTGGCTACGCCTCTAAATAAATCAAGACTTTACCCGCTTCCGAGCCGAACCAAGTAAAGTCTCTACACATCAACCATCAAACTAAAGCATTATCATACTGTTGCTCAACCAGTAGAACTATGCTTATACAAAGCCAAGGTTTTTTGACTTTTGATAATTGCCGCGCATTTGTGGTCTCTGTGTTATGAGTAGCCCGCGCGGAGGGAGAAGAAGGGTCAATCATTTTTGGAGAGTGTTAGTTGGCCCAATGAATCACTCGTGGTGACCGGTGGGATAATTGAAATCACCGTCTCTACCTTGAAGGGGTAGCGTCTTAGCCACTCGACTAACCGGCCAGACGTCTCCCTGTCTTTCCAGAGTGCCAGTCATTCTTTTTCCAGTATTTAGGCTCCTCGCGATGGAGTAATGACATACCCGATACATTTAGACCTTACGAGAGTCGAACTCTTCCTGCGGCTATTATGCCACCGTGCTACCGTTACACTAATCGGCCAGGCCCGCCAGTCTTTCCTGGCTGTCAACTACCTTCAGGGTACTCTCGCGCGTTGAGTATGGTAGTCACCACATAACAGTGCTTAGTTCTGGATTCGAACCAAAATCTCCGCTACCGGACCATGCTACCGTTACACCAACTAAGCATATGAGGGAGAAAGGCGTGCGCTCGCCCGTGCGCTTGAGGGCCTCCCTTGTTCCCATTTTCTATCACACTCTCACAGTCTACAGCCTTCCGCGGGAAACCGTGATGCAAGGCCCGCTTGACGTAGGTGACTGCTACCTGGGACAATTAGAATACAGATTACCTTCGCCGGGACTTTCACCCGCCGAAACCATCGCTTTACCTTAACCCTCGTCTGTATTTTTGTTGTATGCTAATCGCGGCTTTTTATGCACCGCACACCAACCTACCTCTTCCTCACATACAACTCAACCAGTATCAACTGGATTTAGTGAATGGACTAGCGTTTCACCACTCTGTATGCCTTCTCGCAAAGCACTTTGAAAGACATCATATTGAGTCTTCAACAGTCATGCCATAGATAATGAGCACAGCACATAGTTCCATGGACTTGCAATCTTTTTGATTGCCGTCAACTACTACCTCCGACGTCAGGATTAGTAGCTTCAATGAGTGGACTAGCGTTCATCACCACTCTGTATGCCTTTTAGCACAGCACTATGATGAATTCATATTGAATTCAAAAAGTCAACCGGTATATCTCGGATTTAGTGAGTGGACTAGCCAATAACTGTTCAATCACCACTCTGTATGTCCTTTACGCCACGACACTTTGGAAAGACCCTCATTCGTCTTACACGCCAACCAACAGGACAATACCCATTGGATTTTGTGAGTGGACTAGCTTTCATATCACCACTCTGTATACACGCTTCGCCTCTGTACTTTGGAGGACACGATTACCGTCCACACGGTAGCCTCGCTACGGCCGCTACGAGGTCTTCGGTTCTACTTTCCTACACACTTAGACCGAATAATCGTCATTACTCCCCATCTAAGTCTTTCAGCCCTTCCTCACAATACATCACCCTCGGGAAGAAGAACCTTACTTGCGGTGTTCATGGCCAATGAACTCTCCTATGAAGCCGCCGCGTCGACTAATACTCACCATACCCCGTGTTTTAGATGCTTTCCGCAAGTGGTGAGGCTGACCAGCATCAGAGAGTAGCGCATCATCTGGCTCTCCGAATTTCTTCGCGCTATACCAGTTTTGCACCTCGCACAGGACGAGTCGAACGCCGCGGTTCAGAGAATCGAACTCCTCTATACTGGTTGGCTACTACCGTTTCGCCACCAAGGATAAACCTTGTCACTACCTTAGTCTTTTTAGGACTCAATGAACTAACCCTATCATTAGTCCCTCTATCAGTAGTCTATTGGGAGAGATGTTTTGACAGTCCACCTCTAACGACTGTGGTAGTCAGGTTATTTATACTCTCACCGACCATTCGAGTATGGTCCAAGTAGTGCGGCTCGAACACACGATCTCCGCATCCCTAATGCGGCGCGATACCAACTTCGCTATACCTGGATATGAGGGTAAGAACCCTCAGAGTTAGAACGAATTGAGAGGTTCTCCGCAGATAGGACAACAGAATCGGCATGAGAGTTCTTCATCCTCTGCGAATGATTCATAGTCCACAATATCCATACAACCAGGGCATTCAAACCAAAGATTGTTCTCTTCAATGTCGTCCTCGTTGTTCAAGTAGGAATGAACTCCATAAGTCTCGACCATACAATCCACAAGAAGTGCGAACTCATTCTTAGTCATTTTACGTTTCTCCTCTCTCACTTTCTATATATATTATATCAAAAATTTATAAATTTTTCAAATTTTGAGGAGTAGATTCCACATCAAAAGGAAAGTCAGTTATAATGTCTGTACCTTCATAGCAAATGGGACAGGTTTTCTCTAACTTAGCAAGGAAATTATCCCGCCTTTCGAGTTCGAGCAGTTTTTCAATAATCTTCTTCATACAAAATACTTAGCTAAAATATTGATGATATTCAAATA
>OGQZ01002662.1_pt1 | contig 12098 bp, 10 predicted proteins | sample 1553321 | NCBI WGS metagenome assembly OGQZ01 (sample SAMEA2579958, study PRJEB22360) | human gut metagenome | reverse complement strand
TTCTTCATCACACCGACAGCAGCCATATTAAAATTGTGCGGCAATGATTCAGAACCGAATTCCTTCAGTGCAGGAAGTACGATTCTTGTGGAGCAGTTACTGAGAACAGCATTCATAAAATCATCTGATACGCTTTTATCCGGTACAGAGCGTGCAGTAATAATATTAATATTACGCATGTTCATTTTTATCTCCGTTGTTTCTGTTTGCCCTGTCATCAGGGAAATAAACATGGCATTTCCTGATTTTTTCCGACAGAGAAGTATCTTCCGTATAAACTTCCTTCAGATGTTCATCTGCGGTTCCCACCCGGACACATTTCATTTTTCCGGGTCGCACCGGATATTTCCCGGTGATCGCTGCCAGCGAGACATACATCAGTGCCAGTGTTGCCCAGAATGCGGTGACCAGTTGCATCAGTGACCGGTCAGTCTCCCTGACATAATCTGCAGCATCAGCCGCGCGGTAATGGCAGATATCCTGTATTTCTGATCTGCCTGAAGAATCAGAGGAAGAAAACCAGCATTTGTAGTGGCACAGTAAATTTGGCCACCTGATTAAAGGTGATATCCTCACCACAACACAAAACAGGTGACTTAATGAACAAGAAAACCAAACGTACTTTCACCCCTGAATTCAGGCTGGAATGTGCACAGCTAATTGTTGATAAGGGCTACTCATATCGACAAGCCAGTGAAGCGATGAATGTCGGTTCTACCACGCTTGAGAGTTGGGTGCGCCAGCTCAGGCGAGAGCGTCAGGGGATTGCGCCCTCTGCCACACCTATTACTCCAGACCAGCAACGTATCCGCGAACTGGAAAAGCAGGTTCGCCGCCTGGAGGAACAAAATACGATATTAAAAAAGGCTACCGCGCTCTTGATGTCCGACTCGCTGAACGGTTCACGATAGTTGCCAGACTGAGTGACAGCCACTCAGTTGTCAGCCTCTGTTCTGCTCTGGAAATACACCGCAGCAGTTACCGGTACTGGCGAAAACGACGCGATACGGTTAATCCGGCGCGAGTCAGGTTGTGCAGCGAAATACGCCGGGCGTGGAACCAAAGTAGGGGCTCTGCGGGGGCGCGCACGCTGGCTGAAATGCTGACCCAAAACGGCGTCCCGATGAGCCGTTACCGTGCCGGGCGTCTGATGAAATATCTGAACCTGAGCAGTTGTCAGCCCGGAAAACATCAGTACAAAAATGCTCGTCAGGAACATACCTGTCTGCCGAATCTGCTTGAGCGCCAGTTCGCTGTGCCCGAGCCAGATAGGGTATGGTGCGGAGATATTACGTATATCTGGGCAGGAAATCGCTGGTGCTATCTGGCGGTCGTCATGGATCTTTTTGCCCGCAGGGTTATCGGCTGGAGCCTGTCAGCGAATGCCGATACTGCCCTGATAAGCAGTGCCCTGCGGATGGCGTATGAGGTGCGTGGTCAGCCGCGGGACGTCATGTTCCATAGCGACCAGGGAAGTCAATATACAGGACTGAAATATCAACAACTTCTCTGGCGTTACAGGATAAAGCAAAGTGTCAGCCGACGGGGAAACTGCTGGGATAACAGTCCAATGGAACGCTTCTTCCGCAGTCTGAAAACAGAATGGGTGCCAACCGATGGCTACACAGGCAAAGACGTGGCCCGGCAGCAAATCAGCAGTTATATTCTGAATTATTACAATAGCGTCAGGCCTCACCATTATAACGGAGGGCTGACGCCGGAAGAGTCAGAGAACAGATACCATTTTTACTGTAAAACCGTGGCCAGTATTACTTGACCACTACAATAACGTGGATAAAAACGTACGGACGATGCCCCAGTTTTCAACGCAATGGCGACGGCTTCGTCAATAGATGCCTTATCTGAAGCGCTGGTTTCAATATGAATATCAAGGTTCAGACGGCGGGCTTTATCCCCAAAGGCAGAGAGTTCTTTATCGTCCATATTACCAAGAGAAAAACGCTCGCCATCCAGAACATGGATTTTGACGCCACGTAGATTATTTTCACTTGCGATATCAAGTAAATCAGCAGGCAACATTCTTTCCAGCCGCATATTTAAATGAAAGGCATAAGCATGTAAATAAAGAGGAAGAGTGTCGACACGTTGTAGAATCTTTCTTGCGTTATTTATTGTCACCATAAAACACCTACAGATTAATGATGAGGTCTACGGCCTCAAATCGCCAATATTCAATATCTATCTGGACAATATTGCCTTGCTGGTCGGCGCGATGCTTTTCAATTAAGATCGCTGGCATACCCACAGAACCGCCAAGATACTTGCTGATATCGCCCGGCATTCTGACGGGTTTGAAAATCAATTTTTTTACTACCGTCTCTTTTTGGTAGCACTTTTCCCAGACTGCAGAAAATGAGTGGTTTTCAAGTTGTTCAATAAAACCCGGAGCAACTTCAGGATTAATATATGTTTCGTGATAGAAAACTTTATGTCCTTCCAGCGCCCCCCAGCCGGTGATGCGATAGAGTTCAGTTGATGGTGTCACTGCAATCAGTGGCGCGAGCGTCTCGGGAATATCGCTGGTACGGTTTTTCTCGGTAAACCCCCAGGAAGGCTCTCGTCCTTGCTCAATTGCGGCCCGCTGAAAGCTCGCTGACAGCTCCGGACTGTAATTAAATCGCGGCTGGGGCACGAACCACCCCTTACGATCCTTACGGAAGATTTTGGATTCTGCCTCGAGGTTCAACAACGCCTGGCGCAGCGTCATACGTTTAATGCCCAGCAGTTCTCCCAGCTCTCTTTCTGAAGGGAGTTTTCCACCCGGCGTGGTGATGCCATCTTTCAACCACCGATCCAGTTTCTCTTTTGCATTTTCTACGGTGGATTGATTCTCCGCCATTGTTTAATCCTTTTGGTTTAAACCAGATGAAGCATCTTACGCTTACGCCAAAAAAGAAAGCAATTAACGGTGTATGACTTTGCAGATAATTGTGACAAAGCTCTCTATTGACGTAATCACAGACTTATAAGGGAGATACTCGCATTGGTGTGCGCTCACGACAGGTAAAAAAAAACCTGCCAGCAATGGCAGGTTTTTTATGACTGAAAAACGAAATTAATCGTCTTTCGGTGCGCGGTTGGCACGGCGACGATCGTTTTCCGTCAGGTGACGTTTACGAATACGGATAGAGGTTGGAGTCACTTCTACCAGTTCGTCATCATCGATGAACTCCAGAGCTTGTTCCAGAGTCATGCGGATAGGCGGAACCAGAACAACGGCTTCGTCAGTACCGGAAGCACGCATGTTGGTCAGTTTCTTACCGGTCAGGCAGTTTACAGTCAGGTCGTTAGAGCGGCTGTGAATACCGATAATCTGACCTTCGTAAACTTCTGCACCGTGACCGAGGAACAGCTTACCGCGATCCTGCAGACCGAACAGCGCGAACGCTACCGCTTTACCCTGACCGTTAGAGATCAGTACGCCGTTCTGACGCTGACCCACTTCCCCCGGACGTACGTCGTCGTAGTGGCTGAAGGTGGAGTACAGCAGACCAGTACCGGAAGTCATGGTCATGAACTCAGAACGGAAGCCAATCAGACCACGGCTTGGGATCACGTAGTCGAGACGTACGCGGCCTTTACCGTCTGGATTCATGTTTTTCAGGTCGCCTTTACGTTCGCCCAGCGCCTGCATCACAGAACCCTGATGCTGTTCTTCAACGTCCAGCGTCACGTTTTCATACGGCTCTTGTTTACGACCGTCGATTTCACGGAAGATTACTTTCGGACGGGATACCGCCAGTTCGAAACCTTCACGACGCATGTTTTCGATAAGAACAGACAGGTGCAGTTCGCCACGACCAGAAACGCGGAACGCATCGGCGTCTTCGGTTTCTTCTACGCGCAGCGCAACGTTGTGTACCAGTTCTTTGTTCAGACGATCCAGGATCTGACGAGACGTTACGAACTTACCTTCTTTACCGCAGAACGGCGAGGTGTTAACGCAGAAGAACATAGAAACGGTCGGCTCATCAACGGAGAGTGCCGGCAGCGCTTCAACGTTTTGCGTGTCGCAAACGGTGTCAGAAATGTTCAGTTCGCCCAGGCCCGTGATCGCCACGATATCGCCAGCTTCCGCCAGATCGGTTTCAATACGTTCCAGACCGAGGTGGCCCAGCACTTTACCGACTTTCGCGTTACGGGTTTTGCCTTCGCTATCGATGATAGTGACCTGCTGGTTCGGCTTCACTTTACCGCGCTTGATGCGGCCAATGCCGATAACGCCAACATAGCTGTTGTAATCGAGCTGAGAAATCTGCATCTGGAACGGACCGTCAAGGTCAACGTCCGGCGCAGGAACGTGGTCAACAATCGCCTGATACAGCGGGGTCATGTCTTCCGCCATATCTTCGTGGTCCAGACCCGCGATACCGTTCAGCGCAGAAGCGTAAACGATCGGGAAGTCCAGCTGCTCGTCGGTCGCGTCGAGGTTAACGAACAGATCGAATACCTGATCCACAACCCAATCAGGACGCGCGCCAGGGCGGTCAACTTTGTTGATAACAACAATCGGCTTCAGGCCGTAAGCAAACGCTTTTTTGGTTACGAAGCGCGTTTGCGGCATCGGGCCGTCAAATGCGTCAACCACCAGCAGCACTGAGTCTACCATGGACATTACACGTTCAACTTCACCACCGAAGTCGGCGTGCCCCGGGGTATCAACGATGTTGATACGGTAATCATTCCATTTGATAGCGGTGTTTTTCGCGAGGATGGTAATCCCACGCTCTTTCTCCAAATCGTTGGAGTCCATCACGCGCTCTTGGGTTTCGGCACGAGAGTCGAACGTACCGGATTGTTGGAGCAGCTTGTCTACCAGGGTGGTTTTACCATGGTCAACGTGCGCGATGATGGCGATATTACGCAATTTTTCGATCACAACTTTGCCTCAGGCATTAGAAATAGCGCGTTATTGTACACGGATTAATCGCACTACAAAACAGGATCACAAACATCCTCCGCAAACAAGTATTGCAGAGTCCCTTTGTGATCGCTTTCACGGAGCATAAAAAGGGTTATCCAAAGGTCATTGCACCAATATGGTGCTTAATGTTTCCATTGAAGCACTATATTGGTGCAACATTCACATCATGGTGCAGCCCTTTTGCACGATGTTAAGCATGATAACGCCTTTTAGGGGCAATTTAAAAGTTGGCACAGATTTCGCTTTATCTTTTTTACGGCGACACGGCCAAAATAATTGCAGATTTCGTTACCACGACGACCATGACCAATCCAGGAGAGTTAAAGTATGTCCGCTGAACACGTACTGACGATGCTGAACGAGCACGAAGTGAAGTTTGTTGATTTGCGCTTCACCGATACCAAAGGTAAAGAACAGCACGTCACTATCCCTGCTCATCAGGTGAATGCTGAATTCTTCGAAGAAGGCAAAATGTTTGACGGCTCCTCGATTGGCGGCTGGAAAGGCATTAACGAATCCGACATGGTGCTGATGCCAGACGCGTCCACCGCAGTGATTGACCCGTTCTTCGCCGATTCTACCCTGATTATCCGTTGCGACATCCTTGAACCTGGCACCCTGCAAGGCTATGACCGTGACCCGCGCTCTATTGCGAAGCGCGCCGAAGATTACCTGCGTTCCACTGGCATTGCCGACACCGTACTGTTCGGGCCAGAACCTGAATTCTTCCTGTTCGATGACATCCGTTTCGGATCTTCTATCTCCGGTTCCCACGTTGCTATCGACGATATCGAAGGCGCATGGAACTCCTCCACCCAATACGAAGGTGGTAACAAAGGTCACCGTCCGGCAGTGAAAGGCGGTTACTTCCCGGTTCCGCCGGTAGACTCTGCTCAGGATATTCGTTCTGAAATGTGTCTGGTGATGGAACAGATGGGTCTGGTGGTTGAAGCCCATCACCACGAAGTAGCGACTGCTGGTCAGAACGAAGTGGCTACCCGCTTCAATACCATGACCAAAAAAGCTGACGAAATTCAGATCTACAAATATGTTGTGCACAACGTAGCGCACCGCTTCGGTAAAACCGCGACCTTTATGCCAAAACCGATGTTCGGTGATAACGGCTCCGGTATGCACTGCCACATGTCTCTGTCTAAAAACGGCGTTAACCTGTTCGCAGGCGACAAATACGCAGGTCTGTCTGAGCAGGCGCTGTACTACATTGGCGGCGTAATCAAACACGCTAAAGCGATTAACGCCCTGGCAAACCCGACCACCAACTCTTATAAGCGTCTGGTCCCGGGCTACGAAGCACCGGTAATGCTGGCTTACTCTGCACGCAACCGTTCTGCGTCTATCCGTATTCCGGTGGTTTCTTCTCCGAAAGCACGTCGTATCGAAGTACGTTTCCCGGATCCGGCGGCTAACCCGTACCTGTGCTTTGCTGCCCTGCTGATGGCCGGTCTTGATGGTATCAAGAACAAGATCCATCCGGGCGAAGCCATGGACAAAAACCTGTATGACCTGCCGCCAGAAGAAGCGAAAGAGATCCCACAAGTTGCAGGCTCTCTGGAAGAAGCACTGAACGAACTGGATCTGGACCGCGAGTTCCTGAAAGCCGGTGGCGTGTTCACTGATGAAGCGATCGATGCGTACATCGCTCTGCGTCGCGAAGAAGATGACCGCGTGCGTATGACTCCGCATCCGGTAGAGTTTGAGCTGTACTACAGCGTCTAATAGTTGAAGTTGTACTACCCGGCGCAACAACGCCGGGATTTAGTTGCCGTGGAAACTTTCAGCCCATCTCTGCATGGGCTTTTTTCTCCGTCAATTCTCTGATGCTTCGCGCTTTTTATCCGTAAAAAGCTATAATGCACTAAAATGGTGCAACCTGTTCAGGAGACTGCTTTATGGCAACAGGCACGCAGCCCGATGCTGGGCAGATCCTCAACTCGCTGATTAACAGTATTTTGTTAATCGATGACAACCTGGCGATCCATTACGCCAACCCCGCCGCGCAACAACTGCTCGCCCAAAGCTCCCGCAAATTGTTTGGTACACCGTTACCGGAACTGTTGAGCTACTTCTCATTAAATATCGAGCTGATGCAAGAAAGTCTGGAGGCGGGGCAAGGTTTTACCGATAACGAAGTGACGCTGGTCATCGACGGGCGCTCGCATATCCTTTCTGTGACGGCCCAGCGTATGCCGGACGGCATGATCCTGCTGGAGATGGCACCGATGGATAACCAGCGCCGCTTAAGTCAGGAACAGCTACAGCACGCCCAGCAGGTTGCTGCCCGTGATTTAGTGCGCGGCCTGGCACATGAGATTAAAAATCCGCTTGGCGGTTTACGTGGCGCGGCGCAGCTGCTCAGCAAAGCATTACCTGACCCGTCACTACTCGAATATACCAAAGTTATTATCGAACAGGCGGACCGGCTGCGAAATCTGGTCGACCGTCTGTTGGGACCGCAACTGCCCGGTACGCGCGTTACCGAAAGTATTCATAAAGTGGCTGAACGCGTGGTGACGCTGGTGTCGATGGAACTGCCGGACAACGTGCGGTTGATTCGTGATTACGACCCCAGCCTGCCGGAACTGGCGCACGACCCGGATCAAATTGAGCAAGTGCTCCTGAATATTGTGCGCAATGCGCTACAGGCGCTGGGGCCAGAGGGTGGTGAAATCATTCTGCGTACCCGCACAGCTTTCCAACTGACCTTACACGGCGAGCGTTATCGGCTGGCGGCGCGAATTGATGTGGAAGATAACGGGCCAGGTATTCCGCCTCATTTGCAGGATACGCTGTTTTACCCGATGGTCAGCGGCCGCGAAGGTGGCACCGGGCTTGGCTTATCCATCGCCCGTAATTTGATTGATCAGCATTCAGGCAAAATTGAATTTACCAGTTGGCCAGGTCATACCGAGTTCTCGGTTTACCTGCCTATCAGGAAATAAAGGTGACGTTTATGCAACGAGGGATAGTCTGGGTAGTCGATGACGATAGTTCCATCCGTTGGGTGCTTGAACGTGCGCTCGCTGGAGCGGGTTTAACCTGTACGACATTTGAGAACGGCGCGGAGGTACTGGAGGCGCTGGCGAGCAAAACGCCGGATGTGCTGCTTTCAGATATCCGTATGCCGGGAATGGACGGGCTGGCGCTGCTCAAGCAGATTAAACAGCGCCATCCGATGCTTCCGGTCATCATTATGACCGCACATTCCGATCTGGATGCTGCCGTCAGCGCCTATCAACAAGGGGCGTTTGATTATCTGCCCAAACCGTTTGATATCGACGAAGCCGTCGCGCTGGTTGAGCGCGCCATCAGTCATTACCAGGAACAGCAGCAGCCGCGTAATGTTCAGCTTAACGGCCCAACGACCGATATCATCGGCGAAGCGCCAGCCATGCAGGACGTGTTCCGTATTATCGGTCGGCTTTCGCGTTCTTCTATTAGCGTGCTGATTAACGGCGAATCCGGCACCGGTAAAGAACTGGTCGCTCATGCCCTGCATCGCCACAGTCCGCGAGCCAAAGCGCCATTTATCGCGCTGAATATGGCGGCTATCCCGAAGGATTTGATCGAATCAGAACTGTTTGGTCACGAGAAAGGCGCGTTTACTGGCGCGAACACCATTCGTCAGGGGCGTTTTGAACAGGCCGATGGCGGCACGTTATTTCTCGACGAAATTGGTGATATGCCGCTGGATGTGCAGACGCGTTTGCTGCGCGTGCTGGCAGACGGTCAGTTTTATCGCGTTGGCGGCTATGCGCCGGTGAAAGTGGATGTGCGGATTATCGCTGCCACTCACCAGAATCTTGAACAGCGGGTGCAGGAAGGTAAGTTCCGTGAGGATCTGTTCCACCGCCTGAACGTCATCCGCGTTCATCTGCCGCCACTGCGTGAGCGTCGGGAAGATATTCCCCGTCTGGCACGTCATTTTTTACAGGTTGCCGCGCGCGAGCTGGGCGTAGAAGCGAAGTTGCTGCATCCGGAAACCGAAGCCGCGCTGACGCGTCTGGCATGGCCGGGTAACGTACGCCAGCTGGAAAACACCTGTCGCTGGCTAACGGTGATGGCTGCCGGACAGGAAGTGTTGATTCAGGATTTGCCCAGCGAACTGTTTGAGTCAACGGTTGCGGAGAGTACTTCGCATATGCAACCGGACAGTTGGGCGACGCTGTTAGCGCAGTGGGCAGACAGGGCGCTGCGTTCCGGTCATCAAAATCTGCTTTCCGAAGCGCAGCCTGAGCTGGAGCGGACTTTACTGACAACCGCATTGCGACATACGCAGGGGCATAAACAGGAAGCGGCGCGGCTACTCGGCTGGGGCCGCAACACTCTGACGCGTAAGTTAAAAGAGCTGGGGATGGAGTGATTCACGGCTTGTGTGTAAAGATTGATTATTGAGCGCAAATTGCTGGTATTTTGCGCTTTACTGTTCCGATAAGTTCAGTATGATCTTGCCCGGAAAACGGGGAGAGTCGTTATGCTGGAATCAATAATTAATCTGGTATCGAGTGGCGCAGTTGACAGCCACACACCGCAAACTGCCGTTGCTGCCGTGCTGTGTGCCGCAATGATTGGGCTGTTTAGTTGAGTTTCAGATTGCTGATGAAGTGCTCTTTGTTCATGCCGGATGCGGCGTGAACGCCTTATCCGGCCTACAAAAGCAATATTTTCAACAGGTTTTGTAGGCCTGATAAGCGTAGCGCATCAGGCAATCTTGTTCTCAGCACATTGATGGCGCTTTCGTTTTCTACTTTGTAAACGAAGCGCCATTCACTATTTAAATCACCCGAGAGAACTGCTGCATCCGCGCTTTCTGGCGCAGATAGGTATCAAAGCACATGCAAATGTTGCGGATAAGCAGGCGACCTTTCGCCGTCACCTGAATCCCCTTCTCATCCACATCCACCAGCCCATCTTTTGCTAACGGGGCGAGCAGCTTGAGATCTTCGGCAAAGTAATCAGGGAAGTGCAAATCCCACTGTTGCTCAATGGGGGCGAAATCCAGACGGAAGTTGCAGATGAGCGACTTAATCACATCGCGGCGAATACAGTCATCACGCGTTAGCGCAATACCACGCCACAGCGCATTGCCTTGTTCATCCACTTGCTGATAGTACTGCTTCAACTCTTTCTGGTTCTGCGCGTAGCAGTCGCCAATCATGCTGATGGCGGAAACGCCCATCCCCAGCAGATCGGTATCGCCCTGAGTGGTGTAGCCCTGGAAGTTACGATGCAGCACGCCTTCACGCTGGGCCACCGCCAGCTCGTCATCCGGGCGAGCAAAGTGATCCATACCGATAAACTGATAGCCCGATTGCGTCAGGAAGGCGATGGTTTCCTGCAGGATATCGAGTTTTTGCTGCGGACTCGGCAAGTCAGCATCTTTGATTTTGCGCTGAGCAGCAAAAATGGTCGGCAGATGCGCGTAGTTGAAGACACTCAGACGATCGGGGTTCAGCTCCGCCACGCGTTTCAGGGTAAAGGCGAAACTCTCCGGCGTCTGTTTCGGCAGGCCGTAAATCAGGTCGATGTTGGTGGAGGTAAAACCAATCTCACGCGCATGGTTAAGCAGTGCAAAGATGAACTCTTCATCCTGCTCGCGGTTAACCAGACGTTGCACTTCTTTGTTGAAGTCCTGCACGCCCATGCTCAGGCGATTAAAGCCCTCGGCGCGTAAATGATCGAGTACATCCAGTTCGATTTCACGCGGATCGACTTCGATCGAAATCTCCGCATCGGCATTGAACTGGAAGTTTTCGCGCAGCAGCTTCATCAGACGGCTGATTTGCGCTTTGTTCAGATACGTCGGCGTACCACCGCCCCAGTGCAATTGGCTGACGTGACGCCCGGCGAACAGCGGTGCACGATGGACGATTTCTTGCTCCAGCGCGTCCAGATACTGATCGGCCTTGTGCTGCTGGCGAGTAACAATCTTATTGCAACCGCAGAAGTAACAAAGCTTATGGCAGAACGGAATATGTACGTAGAGAGATAATGGACGCTCAGGATAGCGCGCCACGGCTTGTAAAAACGCCTGTTCGCCGAAGTCTTCTGAAAACTCCAGCGCGGTCGGGTACGAGGTGTATCGTGGCCCGGAATAGTTATATTTCTGGATCAGGGCCAGATCCCAGTCGATTTGCTGTACAGACATGCTCACTCCTTCCGATGGCGTCTCTGGCGGCTACGGCGTACCGGCGGATGCCCGTTTCGGGTCATCAGCCGGTTGCGCAGCCACTTTTGTCGCCGCGACAACCGCTGTAGTTTAACGAATAACCACACCAGATAACATATAACCGGAAGGGTTATCAGCAGAACGGGAAGGCCCACGGCGGCAATCCGTTAGTTGCCCCGCAGCAGACGCATCATGTCTTCTTGCTTCTCGTCTTCTTCCTCTTCTTCGTCATCGTCATAAGAGAGGCCGAGTTTCTGCATCAACTCATCAATACGATCCAGTTTGGCATCCACCCAGGATTGCTCTTCGGCACTCAGGGTTTCGCCTGCTTCCAGACGTTCCAGCAGCGCATCCAGACGCTCATCCGTTTCCAGTAATTCCAACTCCGCCTGCGGTGAAAGCATAGGTTTCTCACTCTTCGGTTTGTGCTGTTTGGTGACTTTTTCAGTCACGCCCAATGGAATAGGGGTTTTACTGCCAATACGTGGATCTTTCGGTGCGTTCTGGCCTTTGCTGCCTGACGTGGTGTTACCGCCCGCTGCGCGGCTGCCCGGCGCATGACCACGACGTTTTTTCTGACGCTTACGGTCACGAGCTTCCTGATCCAGCTCCTCGCGTGTTTTTCGACGCGCTTTTGCATGACCTTTGCTGCGTGAGTTTGAAGATGATGGTTTCATAATGGTTCGTCTTTTAGCCGTTTTATTCAGTATAGATTTGCGGCGGAATCTAACAGAAAGCAAGCAAAGAAAAAAGGCGACAGATTACTCTGTCGCCTTTTTTCCTGACTCATAACCCTTAACGGGTCTTACAATCCTTGCAGGCCGCCAACACACCCTGTTTTTCCATTAGCCGGAACAATCCGTGTTGATTCCATTTCCGTTTAATTACGTCTCCGGACGTTTGTCTTCCTGACAATCCTCTGTCTTCGCCTCCTGGCGCTCCTGACCCTCATCCTGAGTCATTGTT
>OGQZ01002657.1_pt1 | contig 12122 bp, 10 predicted proteins | sample 1553321 | NCBI WGS metagenome assembly OGQZ01 (sample SAMEA2579958, study PRJEB22360) | human gut metagenome | reverse complement strand
CGCCGTCTGCGGCGGCTCTCCGCATCCGCATTCCTGCTCCTGTGCGGCCCCTTCTCCGCTCCCTGCTCCGGCCCATCCCGGCGCGCCATTCCGCCGGCCGGATTAAGCATTCCCTCCCTCTGCAAGCCCCCGTCGCCTGCAAACAACCGCCGCCCCTCCCCGGCTACAGCAAAAAAATCCCGGCGCCGCAAACTCGGCACCGGGATTTTTCGTTTTCCGACCGGAGCATCAGTCCACCGGAATATCCTTGTTGACGTTCTTCGAACCGATAAGCGCATAGTAGAGCATATAGGCCAAACCGGCTACGATCACCCAATAGCTCGTCAGGTAACCTACGCCGCCCGTCAAATCGACGATGCCGTTTTGCAGCAGGGGAAGGATGCCGCCGCCGCAGACCAGCGCCATGAAAATACCGGAAGCCTTTTCCGTATATTTACCCAATCCTTCTACCGCCAAGTTGAAGATGCCTCCCCACATGACCGAAGTACAGAGACCGACAAGCACCAGCAGCGCGGCACTCACCGGCACGTTGACCAGTCCGAAGCCCTCCGCGCCGTTGAAAACCGGCAGGTTGACCGGCACGTTCGGCGCGAACATGGCGCCCAGCGTCAGCAGCAGGCCGGCCGAAGATACGACCATCAGCATGCTTTTCGCCGACACCTTGCTGCCGATCATCGCGCCCAGAAGCCGGCCGACCAGCATCAGCAGCCAATACGTAGCGGCGACCGAACCTGCGATAGCCTCGACGTTCACGCCGCTGCCCAGCACATTCAGCTCAGGATTCTGCAGCCACTTCTGCAGCACGTTGGGAACGCCGACTTCGACACCCACATAGACGAAAATCGCCACGGAACCGAGAATGAAGTGACGGAACGAGAGCGGGCTGTATTTCGACGTCTCGGCGACTTTCTTGCCCTCCGTCTTCTGGGTCTCCGGAATCTTCGTCAGCGCGATCACGATGAATGCGAATGCGAAAATGGCCAATGCGCCGTACATCAGCGGGAATACGTTGCTGATCTGCGCATTCTTGATTCCCTCCGGAATCAGCAGGCCGGTCAGGATGATGACCGCCGTGCCGCAGAGCGAGTTGAACGAGCCGCCCGCCTGAATGAGCTGATTGCCTTTGTTTCCGCCTCCGCCGAGCTTGTTGAGCATCGGGTTCACGACGGTGTTGAGCAAACACATGGAGAAACCTGCGATGAAGGCGCCGAGCAGATAGACGCCGAAGCTCTCGACCGAGCCGGAGAGCGTCTGGATGCCGACGCCGGTAAAGCCGACGGCGATAGCGATCAGTGCGGTTTTCTTGTAGCCGTACTTCTGCAGCATGTTGCCGGCAGGATACCCCATGATCGCATAAGCGATGAAGTTCGCGAACACGCCCAGCGTTCCCATCCAGTTGGGCACATTGAACTGGTACTTCAGAATGTCACCCATAGGTGATGCCAGATTCGTCACGAATGAGATCATACCGAAGAGGAAGATCATCACAATGATCGGCAAAGTGTAATTTTGTTTTTTCGTCTCCATTGAGTTTTATGAAATTTAGGTTAATGAGTTTTCCGGTTTACCGGTCCCGTTCGGCGATGTAGGCGCAGAGGTTCGCCAGCGCCGTACGGTAATCCGACGCCTCGTATTCCGAGAGCATCTCCACGGCCCGCGCGATATAGCTGCGCATCACCTCGGCGGCGAAGGTCAGTCCGCCTTCGTTCTCGACCGTACGCTGCAGGTATTCCACCGACTCCTCGTCGTCGTGACAGCAGGCCAGCCGCTCCAGCAGTTCGGTGCAGCGTTCGGCCGGCGCCTTGTCCAGCACGGCCAGCAGCGGCAGGGTGATCTTGCCCTCGCGCAGGTCGTTGTTGGCAGGTTTTCCCGTATGCGCCGTGCGCGTGTAGTCGAGAATGTCGTCCTGTATCTGGAAAGCCATGCCCACGGCCTCGCCGAAGCGGCGCATCAGGGCCACCTTCTGCTGCGAAGCGCCCACCGCCATCGCCCCCGCCGAAGCGCTGACGCCGATCAGGCACGCCGTCTTCTTATAGATGATGTCGAGGTACGCCTGCCGCGTCATGGTATGTTTTTCGGCGCACTCGCTTTGCAGCACCTCGCCCTCGCAGAGCGCCGCCATCGACCCGCAGACGTGCGTCACCAGATCGAACTGACCGCTCGTCAGGCCGATGCTCAGGTTGCGGGCCAGAATGTAGTCGCCCAGAATCACCGCCTTGTGCGACTGCCAGCGCGCATTGGCCGACGGCTTGCCGCGGCGCATGTCGGCTTCGTCGATCACGTCGTCGTGAATCAGCGACGCCACGTGAATCATCTCCACGAGCATGGCTGCCAGATGGACCCGGCGCCCCTTGGCCGCCTCCGCCACCGGCGAATTCATCGCGGCCGACAACAGCACCAGCAGCGGCCGGATGCCTTTGCCGCGCGACGACAGGGCGTAACGCAGCATGTCGGAGAGCAGTTCCCCCTCGGCCGTAAACTGACGATCGACGAATTCGTCGAACGCCTCCAGTTCCGCAGTCACGGGTTTGCGGATCGTATCGAGTGTAATCATAAAGCCTATTCTGTTCGCGGCAACGGACGCAACACGGCCCGGAGCGAAGGCCTGTTCGGGAAATGCCCCGCACACCGGGTCGCCGCATATCTTTGGCAAAGATAGTGATTTTTCGCAATCGCCGCTCGTCAAGTAAATGTTTTTTCGTACCTTTGCGAAGGCTTAACACGTTCACTCAGACAGCGTGCGCCCCGGCGGAATGCGGACCGCACGCGGCTTCCGCCCTGAGTCTGCACGGTCTCCGGCCACCGGATAACGACTTGAAATATGGAATCTTCGAAAACGATCATACGCCGGCTGCTGCCGGCCGCGGCGGCCCTCGCGCTCTTCTTCGTGGTGAGCGCAGTCTACTTCGCCCCGCAGTTCCGCGGCGAGGTGCTGCCCCAGCACGACGTCGTGCAGTACGACGGCATGGCCAAGGATATCAACGACATGCGCGAAGCCACGGGCGAAGATCCCCAGTGGACGGGCCGCATGTTCGGCGGCATGCCCGCCTACCTGATCAACGTGGCCTACCCGGCGCAGCTCGTCAAGAACACCCTCGGCCGGGTCGTCAAGATCATCGACACCCCCGCCGCCTTCCTCTTTTTCGCCATGACGGCCATGTGGCTCATGCTGCTGATCTTCGGCGTCAATCCGTGGGTGGGCGTCGTCGCGTCGCTGGCCTACGGCCTTTCGACCTATTTCCTGCTCATCATCGGCGCAGGCCACATCACCAAGATGTGGGCGCTGGTCTACGCCCCGCTGATGATGGGCGGCGCGTGGATGACCCTGCGGGGCAACATGTGGGCCGGAGGCGCGCTCACGGCGCTCACGGCGTCGCTCGAAATCGGCGCCAACCACCCGCAGATCACCTACTATTTCCTGCTGGCGATGGCCGCCTTCTGGATCAGCGAAGGTGTCACGGCCTTCCGGGAGAAGCATTTCCGGAATTTCGCGCTCCGCACCGCCGTGCTCGCCGCCGCGGGCCTGCTGGCCGTCGGCTCGAACTTCTCGCCCCTCTGGTACACGGCCAAACACTCCAAGGAGACCATGCGCGGCGGCTCCGAGCTGGCTTCGACCGCCGAGACGTCCAAAAACGGACTGGCCCTCGACTACGCCACGGCGTGGAGCTACGGCCGCACGGAGAGTCTCAACCTGCTGGTTCCCGACTTCATGGGCCGCGAATCGGGCACGGCCTTCGCCCCCGACGGCGAAGTGGCCGCCGTGCTCAACGACTACGGACTGCGGGGCGCCGCGCAGCAGCTGCCCGCCTACTGGGGAACGCAGCCCTATACCGGCGGTCCGACCTACCTCGGCGCCGCGGCGATCTTCCTCGCCGCACTGGGCGTCGCGCTGGTCCGGGGCCGCAACAAGTGGTGGATCGTAGCGGTCTCGGCGCTGACGCTCCTGCTGGCATGGGGCCGCAACCTGATGTGGTTCACCGAGCTGGCCTTCGACTGGCTCCCCGGCTACAATAAATTCCGCACCGTCTCGATGGCCCTCGTCGTCGTGCAGTGGACGGTTCCCCTGCTCGGCGCACTGGCGCTGATGCGGCTCTGGCGCGACGAAATTCCGCGCCGGCGGCTCTTCAAGGCCCTCGGCTGGGCCGCGGGCGTCACGGGGGGCCTCTGCCTGCTGCTGGCCGTCGCGGGCGGCTCGCTCTTCGACTTCGGCCGCGAAGAGAGCGCGGCGATGATGACCGAGCAGTTCCACCAGATACTCAAAGCCAACAACATGCAGGAATACCTCGACCGGGGCATGGACGCCGAAATGGGCATCGCCACGGCCGACGCCATGGCCGCCGAACGCGCTTCGATGATGCAGGCCGACGCATGGCGTTCGCTGCTGATGATCCTGCTCGCCGCGGGCGGCGTGGCGCTGTTCGCCCTGCGCAGAATCAACAAATACGCACTCACGGCGCTGCTCGGCGCGGTGATGCTGCTCGACCTCGTTCCCGTGGACCTGCGGTTCCTCTCGCACGACGACTTCATTTCGGCGCGCCGCCGGCAGATCACGGCCACGGCCGCCGACAAGGCGATCTTGGCCGACAAGGATCCGGGCTTCCGCGTCCTCAACCTCACGGTCAGCCCGTTTCAGGACGCCACGACCTCCTATTTCCACCGTTCGGTCGGCGGCTACCACGGCGCCAAGCTGGCCCGCTATCAGGACCTGATCGACCGCTACCTGAGCTACCGCAACGACGCGGTGCTCGACATGCTCAACACCCGCTACCTGATCGTCCCCGGCGACGACGGACAGCCGCAGGCCGTGCGCCGCGCGACGGCAAACGGTCCGGCGTGGTTCGTCGATGGGATCGTCGCAGCCGACACCCCGCAGCAGGAAATCGACCTCTTGGGCAGCGTCGATCTGAAAACGACGGCCGTCGCCGCCCCCGCCGACAAGGCGTTCGCCGAGGAGTGGCAGGCGGGCGGACAGGCGGATACGACGCTCGTGCGCGGCATCGCGCTCACGGAGTACCGTCCCAACTACCAGAAATACGAATACACGGCCCCCGAAGAGTCGGTCGCCGTATTCTCGGAGATATTCTACGACCACGGCTGGACGGCCTACGTCGACGGCGAGGCGATGCCCGGCTTCCGGGCCGACTACATCCTGCGCGCCATGAAACTGCCCGCCGGCCGGCACACCGTCGAGTGGCGGTTCCGCGCTGTCCGCCCGTTCGGGCCTCCGGGCTGGGCCGCGGCCGAGGCCGTGACGCTCGTCTCGTCGCTCCTGATCCTGCTCGGCGCCGCCGCGGCACTGACATACTGTTTCCGCAAGAAAAAGGCATAAGACTATGAAAGACGACAAGAGACTTAAACGAAAAGTCCGCAACTCCTATATCGTATCGACCGTCAGCATCATGCTCGTACTGTTCCTGCTGGGGTCGGTAGGCTACCTGATGGTCGCCGCGATGAAGGTCGCCCAGACCCTGCAGGAGAGCATCGCCGTCACCGTCGAACTGCAAAACGGCATCTCGGACCAGCAGCGCGAAACGATCAACAAACGGCTCACCGCCGAGGAGCTGGTCGCGACCGTCGCCTATGTCACGAAGGAGGAGAAGGCCGACGACGCCGAATTCCGCAAGATGTTCGAAAGCGAATTCGAGGAGATTCTCGACGAAAATCCGCTGCTCGACTCGTTCGAGCTGACCCTCACGGCCGAGTCGGCCGACAAGGAGCTCCTCGACGGCTTCATCGCCTCCGTCTCCGGCATCGCGGGCGTCGAGCGGGTCAGCTATCCCGCGCTGATGGCCGAGCGGCTGCACGCCACGGTGGGCAAAATCCGGCTCGTCCTGCTGCTTTTCGGCGGCGCGCTGCTGATCATCTCGCTGATCCTGCTGAGCAACACCATCCGGCTGGCGATCTTCTCGAAACGCTATCTGATCAACACGATGAAGCTCGTCGGGGCTACCAAGTGGTTCATCATGAAGCCCTTCCTCGGCAGCAGCATCACACAGGGCATACTGGCCGGACTGGGGGCCTCGCTGCTGTTCGGGCTTTCGGTCTTCGGACTCAACGAAGCGGTCCCCGAACTGACGACCATCGCCGAGAGCGGCAAAATCGCCGTCATCCTCGGCGCGATGATTGCGGGCGGCGTCGTCATATCGGGACTCTTCACCGTCGCGGCCCTCAACAAATTCGTCAACATGAAGTCGAACAAGATATACCTTTATTAAATGAAAAAAGCGAATAAGAACACCCCTGCGGAGCAGGAACCCCCCAAAATGCCGCTTACCCGCCGCAACTACGTCCTGCTGGCGATCGGCTTCGCCGTGATCCTGCTGGGCTTCGTGCTGATGGCCGGCGGCGGCAGCGATTCGCCCGACCAGTTCAACTACGCGATGTTCTCATGGCGCCGCATCACGCTGGCCCCGATTCTGGTGATCGGCGGATTCGTGATCGAAATCTACGCCATCCTGAAAAGATACAAATAATTCACGCAACCCAAGGTCCGGCATCGCCGCGACGACTCATAACCCCGCTTATCCGTAAATGGACACTCTACAAGCCATCCTGCTCGGCATCGTGCAGGGCATCACCGAATTTCTGCCCGTTTCGAGCAGCGGCCACCTCCAGATCGCCAAAGAGCTGCTGGGCGTCGAGCTCGAAGAGAACCTCACCTTCGACGTGGCGCTCCACGCCGCCACCGTCCTGAGCACCATCGTCGTACTCTGGAGCGAAGTGTGGCGTCTCCTGAAGGGTCTCTTCTCGCGCCGTTTCAACGCCGAGCAGGCCTACGTGCTCAAACTCGTGCTCTCAATGATTCCCATCGGCTTCGTCGGCTTCTTGTTCAAGGAGCGGATCAACGCCCTGCTCGACGCCCCCTATATCCTCGTGATCGTGGGCGCCATGCTGCTGCTGACGGCCGCACTGCTGGCTTTCGCCTATTACGCCAAACCCCGCCAGAAGGAGACCATCTCCTACCGCGACGCCTTCATCATCGGCCTTGCGCAGGCCTGCGCCGCCATGCCGGGCCTTTCGCGTTCGGGCACGACCATCGCCACGGGCCTCTTGCTGGGCAACAAAAAAGCCGCCGTGGCGCAATTCTCGTTCCTGATGGTGCTGGCTCCGATTCTGGGCGAGACGCTGCTCGAAGCCGTCAGCGGCGACCTCACGGCGTGGCCGCCGGTCCTCTCGCCGCAGGCTTCCTCGCCTCGTTCGTCACGGGCTGTCTGGCCTGCAAATTCATGATCGAAATCGTCAAGCGGGGCAAACTCATCTGGTTCGCGCTCTACTGCGCCGCCGCGGGCCTCGTATCCATCCTAAGCTATTTCTGTTAATGAAAGAACCGATCGACCTGCGGGGTCTCAACTTCGAAGAGGGTTATATCGCCGTACTGGACAAGCCCCTGCGCTGGACCTCGACCGATGTGGTCCGCAAAATCAAATTCACGCTGCGCCGCCTCGGCTACCGGAAAATCAAGGTGGGCCACGCCGGCACGCTCGATCCGCTCGCCACCGGCATCCTGCTGGTCTGCATCGGCCGCGCCACCAAGATGGTCGATGCGCTGCAGGCCGAGGAGAAGGAGTACGTCGCCGACGTGATGCTGGGCGCCACGACCCCCAGCTACGACCTCGAACACCCCGTCGACCGCACCTTCCCCACCGAACATATCACGCGCGAAAAGGTCCTCGCAGCCCTCTCTTCGCTCACGGGCGAGCGGCTTCAGGAGCCTCCCGTCTACTCGGCCAAGAAGATCGACGGCACGCGCGCCTACGAGCTGGCCCGCGCCGGCGAGGAGGTCACGATGCGCAAGGCGACGGTCAACATCTACGAACTGGAACTGCTGGAGTACGACCTTCCCCGCATCCGCATCCGCGTGCGGTGCAGCAAAGGCACCTACATCCGCTCGCTGGCCCACGAAATCGGACAGGCGCTCGAAAGCGGCGCCCACCTGACGTCGCTGCGCCGCACCCGCAGCGGCGGCTTTACGCTCGAAAAAGCCTTTGAATTCGAAGAATTTCTCAAAAAGTTGGAGGAACTTGAAACAAAATAGACTTTTTTGCGTATAGAAAATAATCTGTTTTGTTTTTAAGACGTAAAAAGAGTATTTTTTCACCATGAAATTATCACAATACGGGTACGAATTCGCCCCCGAAATGCTGGCGAAACATCCGACGGAAAACCGGGACGACTCGCGCCTGATGGTCATCAACCGCGCCAAAGGCACCGTCGAACACCGCATCTTCAAGGATATCATCGAGTATTTCGACGAAAAGGACCTCTTCGTCTTCAACGACACCAAGGTCTTCCCGGCCCGTCTGTACGGCAACAAGGAGAAGACCGGCGCCGAGATCGAGATCTTCCTGCTGCGCGAGCTGAACCGCGAACTGCGCCTGTGGGACGTGTTGGTCGATCCTGCGCGCAAGATCCGCATCGGCAACAAGCTCTACTTCGGCGACGACGACCTGCTGGTTGCCGAGGTGATCGACAACACCACTTCGCGCGGCCGCACGCTGCGTTTCCTGTTCGACGGCTCCTACGAGGAGTTCAAGCAGGCGCTTTTCAGTCTGGGCGAGACCCCGCTGCCCAAGTGGGTGCGCGACAAGGTCGAGCCGGAGGACGCCGAGCGCTACCAGACGATCTTCGCCCGGCACGAAGGCGCCGTGGCCGCCCCGACGGCCGGCATGCACTTCTCCAAGCACCTGATGAAGCGCATGGAGATCAAGGGCATCGACAAGTCCTTCATCACGCTGCACGTCGGTCTGGGCAACTTCCGCACGGTGGACGTCGAGGACCTCTCGAAACACAAGATGGATTCCGAGCAGTTCTTCGTGACGGACGAAGCCGCCGAAGCGGTCAATTCGGCCAAACGCGACGGACACAAGATCGTCGCCATCGGCACCACCGTCATGCGGACCGTCGAAACGGCCGTCTCGACCAACGGCATGATCAAGCCGATGGAGGGCTGGACCAACAAATTCATCTTCGCGCCCTACGAATTCACGGTGGCCGACGCCATGGTGACCAACTTCCACCTGCCCTACTCCACGCAGCTGATGATGGTTGCGGCTTTCGGCGGCTACGAAACGGTCATGAACGCCTACAAGGTGGCCAAGGAGGAAGGATACCGATTCGGCACTTACGGCGACGCGATGCTCATTCTTTAAGATTTTTTCACTATCTTTGCAAAACAGATAGCGGCCGTTTCCGCCAAGCCCGGACCGCTCCGGCCCCGTCCGGAGCATACAAGGCGGCGAAAACGGAAGTCCAAAGACAAAACACTCGAACCATGGCAAATAAGATTCTGTACGTCTGTCAGGAGATTACCCCGTATCTTCCAGAGACGGAAAGCTCCGGACTTTGCCGCGCTCTCACGCAGGCGATGCAGGAGCGTGGGAATGAAATACGCACGTTCATGCCGCGTTACGGCTGCATCAACGAACGCCGGCACCAGCTCCACGAGGTGATCCGCCTGTCGGGCATGAACCTGATCATCGACGACAACGACCACCAGCTCATCATCAAGGTCGCGTCCATCCCCGCAGCCCGCGTACAGATCTATTTCATCGACAACGACGACTACTTCTCGCGCAAATTCGTGCTGACCGACGAGGAGGGCAAGCCTTTCCCGGACAACGACGAGCGGGCCATCTTCTTCGCCCGCGGCGTGCTGGAGACGGTCAAGAAACTGCGCTGGACCCCGACCGTCGTCCACTGCCACGGCTGGTTTTCGAGCGTGATTCCGGTCTACCTGAAGCGGATTTTCGCCGACGACCCCATCTTCCGCAACGTGAAGATCGTCGTTTCGCTCTACGGCGACGGTTTCCCCGGCGAACTGGACAACGCCTTCGGCAAGAAGATCGCCGGCGAAGGGGTCAAAGATAAAAATCTCGCAATTCTCGACACCCCGTCATACGAAAATCTCTGCCGTTTCGTTATGGAGTATGCCGACGGTGTGGTCGCGGCATCCCCGGATGTCGGACCGAAGGTATTGGAGATCGCCCGCGCAAGCGGCAAGCCGATGCTCGAATACCAGTCGCCCGAAGCAGCGGACTTTTTCGATAATTACAACCGATTTTATGAAGCATTGCAATAATTTCCGCCGCATGTTCCGCGCCGCCGCCGTTCTGGCTGCGGTCGCCCTCATGACGTTCGCGGGCTGTACCAAGGTCGACGACACGCTGGGCTCGAACCTCGTGCCGGACAACCAGCAGATGAAGGTGGGCTACACGACGCTCGGCGCCCGGACGCTCGCGGGGAAACTCGATGCGGCCAAATACGTCGAGACGCGTCTGTTCCAGAGCGACTCGCTCAAGGCGTCCAACATCTCCTACGGCTACATGGGCTCGATGCTCAGCGACACGTTCGGACTCCGCACGGCGGGATTCCTGACCCAGTACCTCAACGTCTACAAGGTTAAGGAGGGCTATTTCGGCTACCGCCCGATCTTCGACTCGGCGCAGATCCTGATCACGATCACCAGCTACGGAAACGACACGCTCACGCCGCAGAAGTACAACGTCTACGAAATCAAGAGCAACAAATACCTGACCGAGAAGCCGGTCGCCGCGGGTAAAACCGAGCGCGACACGGTCTTCTACCTCAACTTCGACCCCGTCAAGGAGGGCGTTATCGGCGCGGACGACGAGCCGGTCTTCACCTTCACCTTCCCCGACGGCGAGACGACGGGTCCCGCCACCACGGCGGTCACCATGAACACGACCCCGGCAACCCAGAATTTCATCGACCGCCTGATGCTCCAGAAAGGTTCGGGCACCGCCTACGAAGACGACTACTCGATCTACAGCACCGACAGTCTCAAGCAGTGGGTGGAGGAGTTCAAGGGTCTCTACATCGTTCCGGCCGAAGACCAGAAGGAGAAGGGCAAGGGCAACATCTACGCCACGGAGCTCGAAAGTTCGGGTTTCATGGTCTATGCGCGCAACCGCGTCGAGAGCGACCCGACGCTGATCAAGGATACGATCGACATGGGCTACATATTCTACAATACGAGCATCTCCACGGAGTACGGCAACGTTTCGGTCAATACGATCCGCCGCGACTACGGCATGGCGACCAGCGCTGACGCCAAGTTCGACATCGCCGACGCCAAGGAGGAGGCCGGAAAACCGATCACTGACCACCCGACCTACGACCAGATCTATGTCGAGGGCATGGGCGGCGTGGTAACCGCCATCACGTTCGACAAGCCCTTCTTCGACGCGCTGGAAGCCGAGATCGTCGCAGGCAACGAGGGCGCCCAGAACTTCAAGACGCTCGCCATGACTCAGGTCCGCATGTCGATCTACTTCAAGGGCAGCAATTACGACTGGACGAAGCTGACCGACATGCCGCATATGATCGGGGAGATGGACAAGTCGCAAACCCGTCTGGGCCTTTACACCAACTACAAGACGCTTTCGGCCATTCCCGACTACGCCTATGCCTACGAGCAGAACTACAGCACGACGCTCGCTTACGGCGGCTACATCAACCGCAGCCGCGGCTGCTATGTGATGGACATCACGGGTTACGCCCAGAGTCTGTGGAACAGCTACCGGTCCGCCAAGGCGGAACTCGGAGCGGACGCCCCGTGGGACGAGCTGAAGGAGAAGATCAAGAACCGCACGATCTATCTGGGTCCCGAAGCCTACAGCGTCTATACGACGACGTACAGCGTCCTTCAGGGCATGACGCCCGACGGCGTGACCGAGGAGGACGTTCCGATCAAGATCGACGTCACGTACAACCTGATCAAATAAGAGACAAACAGCCTGAAAAGCGAAACCTAAGTGTGACATACTTAGGTTTTCGCATTTCTGAAAAGTAACATACACGCATGCAGGAAAATTTAGTAATCGTCGAGTCCCCGGCCAAGGCAAAAACCATCGAGAAATTCCTCGGCAAGGACTATGTCGTCAAATCGAGTTTCGGACACATCCGCGACCTCTCGAAAAAGGACTTGGGAATAAACATCGGCGAAGGATTCAAACCCGTCTACGAAATCCCGGCCGACAAGAAAAAGGTGGTGGACGAGCTGACCAAGCTGGCCAAGGACAAAACGGTCTGGCTGGCGTCCGATGAAGACCGCGAAGGAGAAGCCATCGCATGGCACCTGACCGAAGTGTTGGGTCTCCCCG
>OGQZ01002648.1_pt1 | contig 12174 bp, 8 predicted proteins | sample 1553321 | NCBI WGS metagenome assembly OGQZ01 (sample SAMEA2579958, study PRJEB22360) | human gut metagenome | reverse complement strand
CCCGCGGCTGTCACCAGGTTCAGCCGCAACACATTCTGATTTTTTCCGACCACAAAAGCCTTTGTGATACTCAGGTTTTTGTCGGCAAACTGTGGTTTGATATTGGCTTTTCCAAAAGGCTCTAACACTGCAAATTCCCGGATAAGACCGGCATCCGCATACGCTGCTGGCATCGGAATATCAATTTTGATCTTCGGAATCAGGTCATCCTCCGTGAGATTTGCACAGGCATTGATTTTTTCACGGAACTTATCCACGTTTTCTTCCGGAAGAGATAATCCTGCCGCCATCGGATGTCCGCCGAATTTTTCCAGAAGTTCCCTGCACTTACATAGTTCCTCATACATGGAGTACTCCTCGATGGAACGCCCGGAGCCCTTCACGCCCTCCTCCGCCTTCGTCAGCACAAATACCGGCTTATGATAAGCCTCCCGGATACGCCCTGCAATGATTCCTGCAAGACTTTCGTGCACCTGTGGCAGATAAATGACAAGCACTTTATCCGACACGTAATGTTCCTCCACCACACGTTTTGCCTCCTCGACGCCATCTGCTGTCATATCTTTGCGCTGCTGGTTTAACTCCACAAGCTCCCTTGCCGTTTTTGCTGCCTCTTCCTCTCCCTGTAAAAAAAGAGACAGAGACAGTTTTGCTGTATCAAGTCTGCCACTCGCATTGATGCACGGTCCCAACACAAAACCAAAATGATATGCATTGATCTGCTCCGGTTCTAAATGATTCTGAAAGATCAGGGCGCGCATCCCCGGATTTTTTGTGTGGTGAATGCGGTTTAATCCCTCTTTCACCAAAATGCGGTTTTCGTCTGTCAGATCCATGACATCGCCAACGGTTGCAAATGCGACATTTTCCAGAAATTCATAGGTTTCTTCCAGGGCAAAACCCATTTTTTCATACAATACCTGCAGCACTTTCCATGCGACTGCTGCTCCACATAACTCTTTAAAAGGATACGCACATTCCTGCTGCTTTGGATTCACGATTGCATCTGCGTTGCTGCGAAGGAACTGCTTTTCCCCGTTCTCCTCTGTATAGGGAATCTCGTGGTGATCGGTCACTAACACGGTCATCCCAAGTTCTTTGGCATGCGCAATCTCTGAGATTGCAGCAATTCCGTTATCGCACGTAAGAATGGTATCCATTCCGTCTCTTTTTGCCTGATCGATCAGATTCTCATTGATTCCATAGCCATCCTTCATACGGTCCGGAATCTGCGTGGAAACATTTCCACCACAGTGTTTAATTCCCCGGTATAAAATATAGGTTGACATAACTCCATCTATATCATAGTCGCCGATAATACGGATCGGCTTTTGCTCTTCTATTTTAACTTTTAAAATATCTGTCAAACGATCTGCATCTTTCAATAAATGTGGATCGTATAAATCCTTTAAACTTCCATTCAGATATCTTTCAAATGCCGCCTCCCCGATCACCTCACGGTTTCGGATAAGACGCGCTGTGACAGGGCTGATCCCGAACTCTTTTCCAAGCTTTTCAAAATCAGCCCCCTTGTTGATTACAAACCATTTTTCCATGTAACACCTGCTGCCTGTTTTTTCTTATGAATTTATCTTTTAATAATGCACTTCCATCAGCATCAGTCCACATGCCGGTGCTGTATAGCCTGCGTTCTCCCGGTTTTTGCTCTCTAAGATCTGCGGCAGCTCCTCCGGCGCTCTCCTGCCATCCCCGACCTCGATCAGCGTACCCGTCAGGATCCGCACCATATTTTGCAAAAATCCATTCCCCCGGTAATCGATCCAGAGATCATTCCCTTTCTTCGTAAAATTGATCTCATAAATTGTGCGGACTGCCGTTTTTTTCATTTTCTTATTTCCGCAAAATGAAGTAAAATCATGTGTTCCGATCAGATAGGAAGCAGCTTCTTTCATGCGTTCCACATCGAGTGTTTTCTCATACTGGTACTCATATTTCCGCTCGAAAACATCCGAGATCTCTCCCATATGGATGTGATAGCGGTAGGTCTTTTTCTTTGCGGCGTAACGGCTGTGAAAACGCTCGTCCACCTGCTCAATCGCAATGACTGCAATGTCATCCGGCAGATAATGATTCAGATAGGACAGGATCTTTCCCTCCGTAAAATGCTCCTCAATATGAAAATTTGCCACCTGGCCTTTGGCATGCACGCCCGCATCCGTTCTCCCCGAACCGATGACTTCCACCGCGTGTCCTGCCATCTGTCCCAGCACTGCTTCTATTTTTCCCTGAATGGTCAGCCCGGTGCTGTTCTGCCCCTGCCAGCCCTTGTATCTTGTCCCATCATACTGGATTGTGATTTTATAGTTGTTCATACTTTTTATCCCTGCTTTACTGCAATCTAAACTAACTTTTAGTTTAACACATTTTCTACTCAAATCCTAGTCTGCGATCTGTTCCTGAAACGTTTTTGTGCCGGGGAACTGAAAAATACCAATCCCCCGGCACATTTACTCTGCATTTTATACCAGTTCTGCAATCCTTGTCACCGCAACATAGATCTCCGATATTTTATACCAGGTGCGGTAATCTACCACTCCCGTCACAGGCAAGCCAAAAATAGACTGGAATTTTTCTACTGCTGCCCTCGTTGCCTCTCCGTAAATCCCATCCGGTGTGATCGTCGGGATTGCCGGATAAGCCTGCGAGATTCTCGCTAACTGTTCCTGGATCTGCCGGACCTTATCTCCGGCAGCTCCCACTTCCAGATTATACCGCGGCCAGGATGCCGGGATACCGGAAATCTCCTCCGCTGTATTGATAAACATATTATCACCATAATAATAACGGAGAATTTCTATCGTTTCGTAGTTCTGATCCCCAAGATATTTGCTTCCCCACTGGCTCAGCCAGTTGCTGCACGTCACGCGCTGTCCGTCACAATACTGCGTCAGGATTGGCTGTCTCACATTCGGTCTGGAAAGATAATCGGCAAACAATTCATCCACTATCACAGAGATCGTATCATAGATATTCCGTTCCGGAATCCATTTGTGATCAAATGCGGTTGAAGAAGTGATCGTAAAATCATATCCGCGGTTCCGGTAAAATTCTGTATATACCCGGTTCAGAGTAAAAGACATGATTGCCAGTACGTTTGCCCGAATGGTATCCTCCGGCCAGGTCGCATAGATTTCACTGGAAGCTACATTTTTGATATAATCCTTATACTTCACATAATAGTTTTTGGCAGTGGAGTCGCGTGGACTTCCATCATGAACTACGATGTATTCCGGGACCACGACGCGGCTTAAGACAATCTCTCCGGATTCGAAGGTCGGCTGGATCTCGTCTTCGGGAATCTTAGGCGGATAGGTGGCATATAATGTATGAGCCGGAATGACGAATACGGTTTCCTCGTTTTCGGGATTGTCGATTGGTTTCATGCTGACATTCTGAATGGCAGTGACATCGGCGAGAATTTCAGCACCGGCAATACTGACCGACTCGAAGCCTTCGGCGGTGATCTGCATGGTATATTCGGAATATGGCTGGACTTCGTTTTCTGGATTCAGGCTGTATTCTAACGGTGGTGCCGCAAGATCAATCGTATCGGTCTGCCCGGAACTGTCGGTAGTAAGTTGTTCTAACTGAGCTTCTGGAATACCCGTGTAGAAGATGGAAATCTGAGCCCCCTGAATCGGATAGGCAGAGATGTCAGATACGAGATTAATCTGCAGACGGCCTTTGTCGGGAGTATCCTGAGTGGTTGGAGTCGTTCCGTTCATAAAATAGGACCTCTTTTAAGACTCTGTTACTGACAGAGTATGCAAAAATAAGAAAAATGTGAAGATACAGGGAATAAAAGAGACAGATTGTTACACAAAGTATGGAACATCTTAAAAATAACAGAAACAGGAGCGTAGAACAGAGCATGAAAAGAAGGTGTTTACGGATATATAGAAAAAGAAGAAAAAAGAAATTAATCATCCTGATTCTGACATGCATTCTCTTTCTTGGAACCGCAGCAGCAGAAAGGGGCGGATATCTGGAACTTGAACAATTTGGTTCAAATAAAAAACAAGATATTCCTTATCAGAAAGTATCCATAACGGAAGAAGAGAACACGGAGAAATATTATTATCAGCAGTTGCCGACTGAACAAAGGCAGGTCTATCAGGAAATTCTGGAAGGTGTCAGAAACCACACGGAGGAAATTTATGTACATAACGCGGATGTAGATGAGACAAATCAGATTTTTCAGAAGCTGATGAAGGATCAGCCGGACATCTTCTGGTGTGACGGGACAGCAACGGCTACGACTTATAAAGGAACAGAAAGTTATACCGTCCTGAAACCGAAATATTTTTACACAGCAGAAGAAAGCCAGAAGATGCAGACCGCGATTATGCAGGCGGCAGAGAAGTGGCTGGCAGATCTGGATGCCGATGCAGATGACTATCACAAAATTCTCTATGTATATGAAAAAATCGTAGATGAAGTAGAGTATGATGAGAGCGCGCCGGATAATCAGAACATCTACAGCGTATTTGTCAATCAGAAATCTGTATGTGCTGGATATTCAAAAGCAACGCAGTATTTGTTGGAACGGCTTGGCGTGTTCTGTACTTATGTGACGGGAAAGACGACGGAAGGCGGAAACCATGCGTGGAATCTGGTGAAATGTAACGGCGATTATTATTATGTCGACACAACCTGGGGAGATCCGGTGTTCCAACAGGAAGAAGGAGAAGATACATCCCGGGATGCAGAGCAAAATTCAGGTCAAGATGCAGAGGTTTCTGGTAATAAGGCAAATATCAGCTATGATTATATGTGTTGTGATGATACGCAGTTATTTCAGACACATATTCTGGATAAGGATACACAGATGCCAGAGTGCAGCAAGATGGATTGCAATTATTACGTGGTAAACGGAATGTATTACACACAGTATGATGCCAAGAAGGTACTGGAAGCCATGAACCAGGCTATCTGGGCGAAGAAAAGTGCTACAATTTTTAAATTCGCAGATACATCCGTCTACAGTCAGGCGCACGATGACATTTTCCAGAAAGAACTTGCAAAAGCAGCGCAGAATCTGGCGGATTACTATGGATTATCGCAGGTGAAGTACCAGTACATCGATGACCCGAGATTACACAAGATTGTAATATTTTGGCAGTATTCATAAAAAAACAAAAATATCCGTTGAAAATCCTCGGATTATGTAGTATAATTTTTACAATTTGTGAAGACATAAATTGTCTGGTACCGATGGATGAAAAACGAGGCGGTTTTGTGCTTGCACAAACTGCCTTTTATTCTGTATTTTTAAGAAAAATTCTTTATAACAACGAATTTTTTTTGCCCAAATATAGAAAATGTACCTGAAGTACAGCAGTATGGATTCATGAAAAAAGAAAAAGAAACACAGAAGGGAAAAGGTGAATATATGAAAGCATTTCTTATATTAGAAGACGGGACTGTCTTTACCGGAACCAGTATCGGTTCGACAAAAGACATGATTAGCGAGATAGTGTTTAATACTTCAATGACAGGTTATCTGGAGGTATTAACCGACCCTTCTTATGCGGGACAGGCCGTAGTAATGACCTATCCATTGATTGGAAATTATGGCATCACACCGGATATGGAGTCAAGGAAGGCATGGCCGGATGGATATATCGTAAGAGAACTTTCCAGAATGCCAAGCAACTTCCGTTGTGAAGGAACACTTCAGGATTTCCTGAAAGAACAGGATATTCCAGGAATTGCAGGAATTGATACACGTGCCCTTACGAAGATTCTTCGTGAAAAGGGAACCATGAACGGAATGATCACCACGAACGAGAATTACAACTTAGATGAAATTCTCCCAAAACTGAAAGCATATACAGTTGGTGATGTGGTATCAAAAGTAACATGTGATGAAAAATATGTCTTAGAAGGCAATGGACCGAAGGTTGCTCTTATGGACTTCGGTGCAAAGAAGAACATTGCCAAGTCTTTAAATGAACGCGGCTGTGAAGTTACAGTTTATCCGGCAGGAACAAAAGCAGAAGAGATTATTGCTGCTAATCCGGACGGCATTATGTTGTCTAACGGACCTGGAGATCCGGAAACATGCGTATCTATTATCGAAGAGATCAAGAAGTTATACAATACTGATATTCCTATTTTTGCAATTTGTCTCGGACATCAGCTTATGGCACTTGCAAATGGTGCAAAGACTTATAAGTTGAAATATGGACACCGCGGCGGTAACCATCCGGTGAAGGATCTGACAAACAACAGAGTATACATTTCTTCACAGAACCATGGTTATGCAGTTGATGGTACAACCATTGATCCGGCTATCGCAAAAGAAGCATTTATCAATGTAAATGACGGAACCAACGAAGGACTTGCATACGAAGGAAAGAATATTTTCACAGTTCAGTTCCACCCGGAGGCTTGTCCTGGACCACAGGATTCCGGATACCTGTTTGATAGATTTATGGATATGATGAAAGGAGCAAAATAATGCCTAGAATTAAAGATATTAAGAAAGTATTAGTAATTGGCTCTGGCCCTATTATCATTGGACAGGCAGCGGAGTTTGACTATGCAGGTACACAGGCCTGCCGTTCATTAAAAGAAGAAGGTCTGGAAGTAGTCCTTTTGAACTCTAACCCGGCTACGATCATGACAGATAAAGATATTGCAGACCGCGTATACATCGAGCCTCTGACAGTTGAGGTGGTAGAACAGCTGATCTTAAAGGAAAAACCAGACAGTGTCCTTCCTACACTGGGTGGACAGGCAGCACTGAACCTGGCTATGGAGCTGGATGAGAATGGATTCCTTGAAAGAAACAACGTACGTCTGATCGGTACTACTTCTGAGACGATCAAAAAGGCCGAAGACCGTCTGGAATTCAAGATGACAATGGAAAAAATCGGCGAGCCTTGTGCAGCTTCTAAAGTCGTAAAGGATGTACAGGCTGGTATCGAATTTGCTGAAAGTATCGGATATCCGGTTGTACTTCGTCCGGCTTACACACTTGGTGGAAGCGGCGGCGGAATTGCGGATAACAGAACAGAACTCGTAGAGATCCTGGAAAACGGACTTCGTCTTTCACGTGTTGGGGAAGTTCTGGTAGAACGTTGCATCGCAGGATGGAAAGAGATCGAGTACGAAGTAATGCGTGACAGCAATGGTAACTGCATTACCGTATGTAATATGGAAAACCTGGACCCTGTAGGTGTACATACCGGAGACAGTATCGTAGTAGCACCTTCTCAGACACTGAGCGATAAAGAGTACCAGATGCTCCGTACATCTGCTCTTAATATCATCAGTGAGTTAAATATCACTGGTGGATGTAACGTACAGTATGCGCTGAATCCAGATTCATTTGAGTACTGTGTAATCGAGGTTAACCCTCGTGTAAGCCGTTCTTCTGCACTTGCATCTAAGGCAACAGGATATCCGATTGCCAAGGTTGCAGCAAAGATCGCTCTTGGATATACACTGGACGAGATCAAGAACGCAGTAACAAAGAAGACATACGCAAGTTTCGAGCCTATGCTTGACTACTGTGTTGTAAAGATCCCGAGACTTCCATTTGATAAGTTCATCAGTGCAAAACGTACACTGACAACACAGATGAAAGCGACCGGAGAAGTTATGAGTATCTGTGATAACTTCGAGGGAGCACTTATGAAAGCCATCCGTTCTCTGGAACAGCATGTAGACAGCCTTATGTCTTATGACTTCTCTTATTTAAAAGGAGAAGAACTGTTAGAAGAACTGAAAGTTGTAGATGACCGTCGTATCTGGAAGATCGCAGAAGCAATCCGTCAGGGCATCAGCTACGAAGACATTCACAGAATTACAAAGATTGACAACTGGTTCATTGACAAGATCGCAATTCTCGTAGAGATGGAACAGAAATTAAAGACAGAAGAATTAACAGCAGAGACATTAAAAGAAGCAAAACGCTTAGAGTTCCCGGATAATGTGATCGCAGAACTGACAGGAAAGACAGAGCGTGAGATCCATGACCTTCGTCATGATAATGGCATCACAGCTTCTTATAAGATGGTTGATACCTGTGCGGCTGAGTTCGCAGCAGAGACACCATATTACTACTCTGTATTCGGAAGTGAGAATGAAGTAGTTGAAACTTCCGGCAAGAAGAAAGTACTGGTACTTGGTTCCGGACCGATCCGTATCGGACAGGGTATCGAGTTCGACTTCTGTTCTGTACATTGTACATGGGCATTTGCCAAAGAAGGATATGAGACGATTATTGTAAATAACAACCCTGAGACAGTAAGTACAGACTTCGATATCGCTGACAAGCTGTATTTCGAGCCTCTGACACCGGAAGATGTAGAAAGTATCGTAGATCTGGAAAAACCGGACGGAGCAGTTGTACAGTTCGGTGGACAGACAGCGATCAAGCTGACAGAATCTCTTATGAAGATGGGCGTTCCAATCCTTGGAACATCTGCTGAAAATGTAGATGCAGCCGAAGACCGTGAGCTGTTTGATGAGATTCTTGAGCAGTGCGAGATCCCAAGACCGACAGGTGGAACTGTATTTACAGCAGAAGAAGCGAAGAAAGTTGCAAACAGACTGGGTTATCCGGTACTGGTAAGACCTTCTTACGTACTTGGCGGACAGGGAATGCAGATTGCGATCAATGATCACGATATTGATGAGTTCATCGGAATCATCAACCGTATCGCACAGGATCATCCAATCCTGGTTGATAAATATTTACAGGGTAAAGAGATTGAGGTAGATGCCGTATGCGACGGTGAAGATATCCTGATTCCAGGTATCATGGAGCATATCGAGCGTGCCGGAATCCATTCCGGAGACAGTATCTCTGTATATCCTGCACAGAGCATCTCTCAGAAGACAAAAGAGACGATTGCCGAATATACAAGAAGACTTGCAAAATCCTTACATGTAATCGGACTGATTAACATCCAGTTCATCGTATGTGGAGAAGATGTATATGTAATCGAAGTTAACCCTCGTTCCAGCCGTACTGTTCCATACATCAGTAAGGTAACAGGTATTCCGATCGTACCACTTGCAACAAAAGTGATCATCGGACACAAGATCAAAGAACTTGGTTATACACCTGGATTACAGCCGGAAGCAGATTATTTTGCAATCAAGATGCCGGTATTCTCATTTGAGAAGATCCGCGGTGCTGATATCAGCCTTGGACCTGAGATGAAGTCTACCGGAGAGTGTCTGGGAATTGCCAAGACATTTGATGAGGCTCTTTATAAAGCATTCATCGGTGCCGGAGTCAAACTTCCAAAACACAAGAACATGATTATGACAGTTCGTGATGAAGATAAGGAAGAAGCAGTAGAGATCGGACGCAGATTCGAGAAGATCGGTTACAAGATCTTTGCTACAGAAGGAACTGCCAAGGTCCTGACAGATGCAGGCGTGAAAGCGATGACAGTCAATAAGATTGAGCAGGAATCTCCGAACCTTATGGATCTGATCCTCGGACATAAGATCGACCTGGTTATCGACACACCTCCGCAGGGAGCTGATCACTCAAGAGACGGATTCGTGATCCGTAGAAATGCGATCGAGACAGGTGTCAATGTACTGACAGCGATCGATACAGCAAAAGCTCTGATCACCAGTCTTGAGAATACAGATATCCAGAAACTGACACTGATCGACATTGCTAAGATCAAATAGAGTTTGGACAATCGGATTTTGCGTAAATGAATTTTATGTAACAGAATTTGAAAAATTAATATTTGTAATGTTTGTAAAAACATAAATAAAAAGTGGCATACAGCATGATTATTTTGCAGTATGCTGCTTTTTTGTTGCCAAACATTAAAATATGTGATTATTTACATCATGTAATACGTTCTATATACAGGGGACGCCCTCAGGAGGAAGAATTTTGACGCGTGAAAATCGGCAGTGGATATTACTGGACACCGTATATTATCATGATTGCGGCAGTAATCTGTATCCCGGTATTTTTAATTGTAACAGTAGTAAGCTATTGTAAAAGAGAAGCTTAAGGAGCAGAGAAATAACGGAGAAAAATGAACGCTAAAAATAAGAAAAAAGAGTAGCATAATCTGCAGACTTTAAAAAAGTAAATAAAAAAGTTGACAAAACGAGACATACATGATATGATACCAATCGTTGCTTGTAACAAATTTGTAATATTTGTAATAAAGTTGAAAAAAATGAATATACTTTATTAAAAGAAATGTAAATCATTGCAACAAAATCAGGAGGGTATTTATATTATGTTAAAAGCGAAGAGACTGAAATCGATGTTCGTGCTGTATTCAGCATGCGCAGTAATGGCAACTGGTTTTACCAGTCAGGCAGCCTCTGAACAGCCGGAAGTAACAACAATCACAGAAACAAAAGGGGAAAATACGAATACACACACTGCTGTACAGGCGATATCACAGAATATCGTGGCATCTGCGCAGGAAATGACGGATGCAAGCCAGCAGGTAATTGCAGACAATATAGCGAAAAAAGAAGAGGAAGAACGCCTCGCAAGAGAAAAGGCAGAGCAGGAAGTAAAAGAAAAAGCAGAACGCGAAGCAAGAGAAGCATACGTAAGAGCCAATCAGGAACTGCTTGCATCCATCATCTACTGCGAAGCAGGAAACCAGCCGTATGAAGGCCAGGTTGCCGTCGGTGCGGTGATCATGAACCGTGTAAAGAGTGGAAGTTATCCGAATTCCATCGAAGAAGTCATCTATCAGTCCGGGCAGTTCGGACCGGCAGCGACCGGATGGCTGAACAGAGTGAGAAGTTCAAAGGGATATTCACAGACAGCTCTGCAGGCTGCTGTAGATGCGTTGAATGGCTCGAATCCGATTGGAAACTGTCTGTATTTTGATCAAGGCGGTGCCGGAATGAAGATCGGGGCACATTATTTCCACTAACATTTGTAGAAATAATATAAAAAGAAATGCATATGGAATGGAGCCGAAGTTCTTCAGAAATTCGAAAGAAATCTTAAGAAAGCCGGAATTGACAATTGCATGACAAATGTATTACGATAAGAGGGCAAAAGTGTTAAACTTTTGTCCTTTTTGTCACCGCGCATTAGAAAAGATGACGATGGTAACTTACGCAGATAAGGACAGAGTTTGAAGTATGGGGAGAAGAAAGATTGTATAAGATTTTAATCGTGGAAGATGATGAAACAATAGCAGGCGGACTGAAAAACCATTTGGAAAAATGGAATTATCAGGCAGAATGTATGACAGATTTTAAAGACGTAATGGGAAAATTCGTGGAATTTGAGCCGCAGCTTGTGTTATTGGACATTGTACTTCCATTTTTTAATGGATTTCACTGGTGTCAGGAGATCCGGAAGATCTCGAAAGTGCCGATCATTTTCCTGTCATCGGCGAATGATAATATGAATATTGTGATGGCAATGAATATGGGCGGCGATGAATTCATCGAGAAACCGTTTGACCTGAATGTGGTAACGGCAAAGGTGCAGGCCGTGTTAAGAAGAACCTATGAATTTCGTGGAACGGCAGATGTCATGGAGTGGAACGGTGCGATCCTGAATCTGGCAGATGCGACAGTTCTGTATCAGGACCAGAAACTGGAACTGAGCAAGAACGAATTCAAGATTCTGCAGATACTTCTGGAAAATACAGGGAAGATCGTAAGCCGTGAAAGTATTATGACGAGACTCTGGGACAGCAATGAATTTATTGATGACAATACACTGACGGTCAATGTGGCAAGACTTCGTAAAAAAATGGAACAGATTGGCCTTGGCGGAAAGATCATCACAAAAAAAGGAATAGGATATATGGTGGAGGCATGAAACTGTTAATAGCATTTTTTAAAGATAAAACAAGAGAGATCAGCCTTTATGCCGGAACGGTCGGAATATTTATTGTTGTAGCATTTCTTTATAATATCAGGATGGATGCGTTGAAATATGCACTGCTGCTGGTGATATTGTGGCTGCTCCTATATGTAATAACGGAATATCATCGCTTCCGGAAGAAGCATCTTCTGCTGGAACGGTTTAAGAAGAGCACGCAGGAGTGCACAAAAGAACTTCCAGAGTGCAGGAATCTTCTGGAACTGGATTATCAGGAATTACTGGGGATCTTTGACGAAAAGATTCTGGAGTTGAAATCAGAGGCAAGAATCAAAGGCCAGGACTTAAGTGAT
>OGQZ01002635.1_pt1 | contig 12216 bp, 11 predicted proteins | sample 1553321 | NCBI WGS metagenome assembly OGQZ01 (sample SAMEA2579958, study PRJEB22360) | human gut metagenome | reverse complement strand
AAAAAAATAAATATAGATAGTATTTTAAAGAAAAATAAATTTTTATCAAGGGATGCTATATTTGCGTGGCTTTATAAGGGGCAGAGTAAAGGTATAGAAAGCATTCTGCATTTAGTGAGTATTAGTATTATTAAGAGTTCAATTACTAACGGTTATATTGGGAAAGCAGTTAAGCAGTTTAATCTGATGAAATCGTTAGATGTGTATTTTGGAGGAAACGATATGAAAGAAGAGAAAGACAGATATATTAATATAAGAAGTAATCTTAGAAGTAAGATTAATCAGGATGGAGATAGTCAGATAGAAAGCGAAAGCGAATATTATTATGCAGTCGGTCAGCTTGTTAGATATTACATTTCATTAAATAAATCAAAAGATAAAAACCATTCGTTAGCAAATCCATTTATTTATGTTGCAAATGAAGGTGTATTAAAAAAGAGATTGGAACAATTATTTAAGAAATATAATTATGCAATTAAAATTAACTATAATAGATACAATAAGCTTTATGCAATGATTATAGCTTATATGACAGAAGGAAAGGTAAATAGTGAAGATATAATAGCTGGATATTTAAGTGATAATCTTATATACGATTCAAAGAAGTCAGAGGAGGAAAATTAATATGAATAAGAGAGTATATGGAGTTATAGGAATTTCTTCAATTATGGCTAATTGGAATGCAGATTTTTCTGGGTATCCAAAGAGTACACAGAATGGAGATGTGTATGGAAGTGATAAAGCTTTAAAGTATCCTATGAAGAAAATGTGGAATGATGAAGGAAAGAAAGTGTTATATATTAAATCTATGACAATTTCTAAGAAAGATGGAACACTTGTGCCAAGAACATTAAGAGATAGATATGAGGAAATATTTAAAGGATTCGATTTAAAAGGGAAAAAGAAAGCCAAAGAGGTACTTATGAATCTTATGTCAGCGGTAGATGTTAAGAACTTTGGTGCAACATTTACAGTATCTGATAATAAATTTTCAATAACAGGTGCTGTTCAGTTTGGACAGGGTTTCAACAAATATTCTGATATTAATCCTGAAGTTCAACAAATATTATCACCATTTAGTACTGAAGCAGGTAAAGATAGTAAGAAAAATTCGGAAGAAAGTAAAGACAGCGAGAAAAATGAAGAGGCAAAGAATTCAACATTAGGAACAAAAATTACAAGCGATGAAGCACATTATTTTTATCCATTTGTAATTAACCCACTTGCATATAAGGAACTGGTAAGTCTTGGAGTTACAGACGGATATACAGAGGAAGATTATGAGAACTTTAAAAGAACTGCTTTAGTAAGTGCAACAGCTTATGCAACTAATGCTAAAGAAGGCTGCGAGAATGAATTTGCAATATTTGTAGAGACAGAGATAGATACATATCTTCCTAACTTATCTGAGTACATAAGCTTTGAAAAAGGTGATAAACTTAATACAATAGATATAAGTGGAGTTGCAGAAATACTTAATAATATCGGAGATAGAATAAAGGACGTTGAAGTTTACTTTAATCCACATACAACTAAGATTGTATCTGGAATTAAAGGGGAGAAGCTTTATGATATTATTACACAAAAAGAGGTGTAATGTATGGAGGCTGTTAAATTTACATTAAGTGGCAGAAATGCCTTTTTCAAGAAACCGGAAGTTAATGCCTATTATTATTTTACATATAGCCATATACATAAGGTTGCTTTGTTAGGAATATTTGGTGCAATATTAGGGTATGGTGGATACGCACAGAAAGAATGGAAAAAGGAAAAGAAGGGGCATCCTATAGAAGTTGATTATCCTGAATTCTATGAAAAATTAAGACATATAAAAGTGTCAGTTGTGCCTAAAAATGAACGTGGATATATACCTAAGAAAGTCCAGATATTTAATAATTCAGTAGGTTATGCAAGTGCTGAACAGGGCGGTAATCTTATTATAAAAGAGCAATGGTTAGAGAATCCAGTGTGGGATATATATGTACTGATTGATTGTGAAGAAGCCGAGAAACTGGCTGGATTTTTACAACAAGGAAAGTGCGTTTATTTTCCTTATCTTGGTAAAAACGATCATCCAGCAGATATTACAAATGTAGAAAAAGTTGTTGTTGAGGATACAATATTAAAAGAAACAGTTATATCTAGTATGTTTTTAAAGGAAACAGGCAGTTTAATTATGCCTGATGATGAAGATGATATAGAAGTGTTTAAATATGCTGAAAAATTGCCAGTTGCTCTTAATGGATACACTAACTTATATGAATATGCAGATATTTGTTATACTAATATGTTAGTGGATATAAATAATGACAAGTTATATGACCTTTATAAAACAGAAGGTAAGGTTTTGGAGTTTTACTAATAATTATATTAATGATGTCACATCAGGCAATAGGAATTTATTATAAGTTCATTTTGTCTGATGTGGCATTTTTAATTAATTATGTAAGTGAGAGAAAGGGGAAACATAGACAAGTATGAGTAAAGAATGTGATGGGAAAATGTTGTTTAATATAAAAAGTTTAATGCTGCCGTTAGACAGTATTACGGAATTTGGAGATGAATGTTATGCACATTTATCAGAAGATGAAACTCAAAAAGAAACTTTAACAGAGCACACAAGGCGTTGTCAGAAGTATTGGTTTAATATTGTTGAAGCTAAACATATTGAAACAGTATTTATAAAGTTTGAGCAGTTGTATATGGGGGATATTACCAATGAAGCCAGACATATATTTGAGTTGATGTCGGTTAATGTTGTAACTTTACACGATATTGGAAAGATAAATCCTTTATTTCAAAAGCTGAAAATGAAGAATAGCTGGAAAGTGGAATATGCACCTGAAAGTATATCGAGCAGACATTCTATTGTATCGGCAATTTTTTATCTTGATTATTTTCTGGATATTATTAATACAGCAAAAGGTGATGGAAGAATTAACAGGGATGAGTCTGATGTGCTTAAAGACTTTGCGTATATCTATTCTTATATAATTTCAAGGCATCATAGTGATATGAATAATCTGGAATATTTTTTTAGTGGGTTGACTGGAAAAAATACAGAAGGTGATAATTCAGGAAAAGATGCATATGACTGGTACGAAATGTTTAAACAGGAGTTATACAAAGAGCCGGTTGTAAAGCTTAGAAAACGTGATGAATGGCTTAATAGAATGGCATATCAAAGTAATGAAAAGAATATTTATTTGTATGCGTGGACAAGGCTTTTATATTCTTTATTAGTGGCAGCAGATTATTATGCAACATCTGAATTTATGAATGGATATGAAAATAACGATTATGGAAATGTTAATAATATTGATAACATAATAAATGAATATGAGAATAATGACGTACAGAAAAGTATACGTAATTATGAGAAGAATATTAAAAGATTAGATGAAGAACAGCTTGCTAAAGTTAATAAAGACACGGTTATTGGAAATATTAAGGGGATAAATGTACTGCGGACAGAAATGTTTCTTGAAACAGAATATAATCTGAAAAACAATATAGACAGTAAGATATTCTATCTTGAAGCTCCAACCGGAAGTGGAAAGAGTAATACCGCATTTAATTTAAGTTTTCAATTATTGAAAAAATCGGACTATTGCAAAAAGATTTTTTATGTATATCCGTTTAATACTTTAGTTGAACAGAATATGAATTCTATGGAGAAAATATTTGGACAAAAAGAGGATATTATGTCAAATATAGCTGTAGTAAACTCAATTACTCCATATAAAGTTTAAATATAAATCTATATAAGAATGAGAAATATGCCATAGAAGATTATCAAAAAATATTATTGGATAGACAATTTTTAAATTATCCTATAGTGCTATCAACTCATATTACTTTATTTGATACAATGTTTGGCAGGTCTAAAGGTAGTACATTTGGATTTCATCAGTTATGTCATTCAGTTATTGTTTTAGATGAAATTCAAAGTTACAACAATAACAAATGGGGAGCAATGATAAATTTTCTAAAGGCATATGCACAGTTATTAGATATAAAAATAATTATAATGTCAGCAACTCTGCCTAATCTTGAATTGCTTACCAATAATAATGCCAAAGCTGTCAGATTGATAAATAACAGAGAAAAATATTTTAATCACAGAATGTTTGCCAATAGGGTGAAAGTTAATTATGAACTTCTTAACAGAAAAATAGGAATTGCTGAGTTGGAAGAACACATTTTGCAACATAAAAATAAGAGAATACTTATAGAATTTATAAGAAAATCAAGTGCAGAAGAATTTTATGCATATATAAGTGAAAGTGCAGAATGTCCGGTCAGGTTAATAACAGGCGATAGCAGCATACAGGAACGTAAAGATATAATTGCTGACATTGAAAATATGCAGGAAGTCATTCTTGTTGCAACACAGGTTATTGAAGCAGGTGTAGATATAGATATGGACATAGGATATAAAGATATATCAAGACTTGACAGCGAGGAACAGTTTATAGGACGAATTAATAGGTCGTGCAGGAAAGATGGAGTTGTATATTTCTTTAATATGGACGATGCTAAAGGAATATACAGGAAAGATGTCCGCGTGGATACTGATAATACTTTAATGAATGAGGAAATAAGACAAGTACTTAATTCTAAAGATTTTTATGATTATTATGAAAAATATGTAATACCAGTTTTAAAAAATGCCCAGGGGCAATGTAACGATAATAATATAGATGAATTTATCAGAAAAGAAGTAGGAAAGCTGGATTTTAATAAAGTTGCAGATAAAATGAAACTCATAGATGATAACAGACAGATGTATTCGATATATTTTTCAAGAAATATTATTGATAAAAATAATCCTGAGAATGTTATAGATGGTAAAAAGATATGGAAAGAGTATAAAGAACTTTTGCAGGATAATCATATGTCTTATCAGGAAAAGACCGTTAAACTACATAATATCAGAAGTAAAATGAATATGTTTATGTATCAGTTTAAAATAGAATTATACAATGAAAATCATAAACCGGTTATTGAAAATCTGGAGTGGGATGAGCAGATAGGAGATATTTTTTATGTTGAAAATGGCGAAGATTATTATGATGAAAATGGAGTGTTAAATAAAGAGCTATTCAAGGATAATGAAGATTTATTCATATAAGGAGGTAGTAAAAAATTAGATTAATATCTGATTTTTTATACGTATGATTTGTGGCTGCGCACACTTGACACAAATTTAATAGGCGAAAAACGTGCGTAGAAAGGAGAATTAGTATGCAGGTGAATGGTACATTGATTAATTATTATTTTCATTGTAAAAGACAATGCTATCTGCACGGCAACAGGTTAAATCTGGAAGATAATAGTGAGCAGGTTAAGATAGGCAAGGCAATTCACGAAGAAAAATCGGCAGATAAAAGTAATTCAGAGATTGCAATAGACAATATAAGGCTTGATAAGCTTACCAAAGAATATCTTACAGAAGTAAAAAAGTCGGATGCAGATGTAGAAGCGGCAAAATGGCAGCTATTGTATTATTTAAAAGTATTAAAAAATAAGGGAATAGTAAGAAAAGGAAAACTTGAGTTTGTAGAAAAGAATAAAAGCGATAAGAAAGTTATGATTCTTGAATTAACAGAAGAACTGGAAAATGAACTTGATGGGTATGTTAATGAAATACAGGAGTTAATTGCAAGTGATAAGCCACCAGAAATACTTAACAGCAGCAAGTGTAAAAAATGTGCATATTATGAATATTGTTATATCTGATGCAATAGGAAAGGCGTGTTATGGGAAGTACAAGATATATAATGTCAATGGGAGAATTAACAAGAAAAGATAATTCATTATGTTTTCGCAAGAATGGCAAGAATGTGTATATTCCAGTAGAAAATACGAAGGAAATATTTTGTTTTAATGAGGTTAGTATTAATACAAAGCTGTTGGACTTTTTGTCACAAAATAATATTATAGTTCATTTCTTTAATTACTATGGAGGATATAGCGGTACATATTATCCGAGAGACCATTATCTTAGTGGAAAGCTTTTGGTAAAGCAGGTAGGTAAATATAACGATGACAGAATGAGTATTGCCAGACCAATAGTAAGGGGTATTGGACTTAATATTTATGAACTTCTTTATCATTATTATAAGCACGATAAAAAAGATGTTAAGGAAACAATAGACTGGATAAAAAGTGATTTTTTAAAATCAGTTGAACAGGCAGAAGATGTGAAGGAGTTGATGGCATATGAGGGTGAAGTGTGGATGCGTTTTTATGATAATTTCAGATATTTTCTGCCAGATGATTTTGTAATGAATAAGAGGGTAAAAAGACCACCGGATAATCCAATTAATGCCTTGATTTCTTTTGGAAATACATTGTTGTATACGAAAACTATTTCAGCAATATATCAGACACATTTAGACCAGAGAATAAGTTTTCTGCATGAGCCGTCTGAAGGAAGATTTTCACTAAGTCTTGATATAAGTGAGGTATTCAAGCCTGTTATTGTCTATAGAACTATATTTGATTTGGTTAATAATAGAAAATTACAGGTGGAAAAGCATTTTGATAAAAATGTTAATTACTGCATTTTAAATGAAGATGGAAGAAAAATATTTGTGCGGGCTTTTGAAGACAGAATGGAAAGTGTATTTACACATCCGGTACTAAAAAGAAAAGTATCGTACAGAACAGCATTAAAGCTGGATTGTTATAAACTAATTAAAAGTATTTTGGAAGGAAAAGATTTTGTTCCATTTTCATTGAAAGAAGGTATGTAATGAAGAAAGAATTGAATTATAATTATGCATTTTTATTTTATGATGTTGGCGAAAAAAGAGTGCAGAAAGTATTTAAGATATGTAAAAAATATTTAGCACATTATCAAAAGTCAGTATTCAGAGGTGATATGACACCATCTCGGTTTATATCACTGAGGGCAGAATTAAAAAAGGTTATAAATGAGGATGAGGATTTTATCTGTATTGTCAAGCTTAAGAATGACAGTGTGTTTGGGGAAGAAGTGTTAGGAAATGGCGGTGAGCCAACAGGAGAAGATTTAATGATATAATAATTAAATAAATTACCAGCCGGTTTATTGTGCAGATATTAACAAAGCTCGTAAATATGGGGCTTAAGACAATAATAAAGAAAAATTTTAAATAATTATTGAATTGGCTGGTAAAATTCATGAGAATGTACTAATATAGTGGGTATAGTGGAATTGGCTGTAAAATAGATGGCTTAAAATCGTTGGTTGAATAGTAACATTAGATGTATTGAAATAATCTTTAGTTGCACCAGTCATATCCAAGCCAGTTTGTTGAATAGTAACATTAGATGTATTGAAATATTGAAGTATTACTTGACCCAAAGGGTAAGATGCTTGTTGAATAGTAACATTAGATGTATTGAAATTAAGGTAAGAAAGTCTTTCTCCTACTTCCTTTGCGTTGAATAGTAACATTAGATGTATTGAAATATATTTCATACTGCTTTTGATTTCCAGTGCCTATGTTGAATAGTAACATTAGATGTATTGAAATGATAAACAGTGGAAACACGCAAGGCGCAGAGCAAAGTTGAATAGTAACATTAGATGTATTGAAATGTCTGTAGAAGCGATTTATCAATTTTTTAGCAATAGTTGAATAGTAACATTAGATGTATTGAAATGATGCTGATAAAGCTGCACTTGATGAGATAGAAAAGGGTTGAATAGTAACATTAGATGTATTGAAATAACGTATAGCCCAACTTGTTTTGCCATTACCTGGAGTTGAATAGTAACATTAGATGTATTGAAATATATGATAATCAAGGCACAAGTGATATTAATATGCAGTTGAATAGTAACATTAGATGTATTGAAATTATTCTCTGTCAGTATACTTGAGAGGTGTTCCATTAAGTTGAATAGTAACATTAGATGTATTGAAATTCAATTACATAATGAATTAAAGTTGCAGGTAATTGTTGAATAGTAACATTAGATGTATTGAAATCCTGAATATACAGCTCTTCCTATTGTGTTGGCTCTAGTTGAATAGTAACATTAGATGTATTGAAATTCTGTTACTGTTGCTGTTGACATAAGGCTGTCATAGTTGAATAGTAACATTAGATGTATTGAAATGCGAACTTATTAACCTCGTCCATAGCTTGCATATTAGTTGAATAGTAACATTAGATGTATTGAAATATAATAGTATCATAATCACCTTCTGGAGCAAGATTGTTGAATAGTAACATTAGATGTATTGAAATTCGTGGAAATGCCGAAGAAAAGAACATTCGAGAAAGTTGAATAGTAACATTAGATGTATTGAAATGAAGAAGAATTCCTTTCTATGATTCATTAGATTTGTTGAATAGTAACATTAGATGTATTGAAATGGGGAATAATGATGCGGCTATTCTTGCAAGCAGAGGTTGAATAGTAACATTAGATGTATTGAAATATGTTATAACAAGCAGCATTACTGGTATAAATGCGTTGAATAGTAACATTAGATGTATTGAAATTCGCTTGATAACAGCACCTGTGATATTTCCGTCATTGTTGAATAGTAACATTAGATGTATTGAAATCATTAATGGAGCTTTTATTGCTGTACCGAATTGGAAGTTGAATAGTAACATTAGATGTATTGAAATCACCAGATATTAGCTTTGGATGGGACGGGACATATCGTTGAATAGTAACATTAGATGTATTGAAATGGGAAATAGTGATAGTGTAGAAGAAGTTAATAATGTTGAATAGTAACATTAGATGTATTGAAATGATACTTCTATCTCCTGTTCTCCTAGTTCTTCAAGGTTGAATAGTAACATTAGATGTATTGAAATCAAGTAAAGGCGGCAAAAGTAGCAGGTTGTAGCGGTTGAATAGTAACATTAGATGTATTGAAATTATTAAACGAGTATCTTAATGGCGACTATACAGGAAGTTGAATAGTAACATTATATGTATTGAAATGAAAATGGAGGGTTGTCTATAAACCGCAATATAGCGTTGAATAGTAACATTAGATGTATTGAAATTCTATTCCACCTGCCTTTACAATCTCGATTGCTAAGTTGAATAGTAACATTAGATGTATTGAAATAAGGATAATAAGATACTATTGATTGATTTGGATATGGTTGAATAGTAACATTAGATGTATTGAAATGATAATACAACAGTACAGCAGACAACAGAGGCAGTAGTTGAATAGTAACATTAGATGTATTGAAATCACAAATGGTATTAACATAAGCAACAAACACACAGTTGAATAGTAACATTTGATATAGTGAAATAAGCTAGGAGATAAGCATAGCGGCACTCCAATGTCACTAAGTTAACCTAAATTATTCACGGCAATGCCGTGAAAGTAGCTTAAAGCCACATAGTTTCTATATTTTAACTGAATATTGCATTTCACTTATTAAGTCAATGAAAAAAGAGCAACCATTTGTGGTAAAATTAAGGTGACAAATTAAAATAAATACCAACAAAGGAGCTCTTTATGAATATTTTAAATACATTATCACTTAAAATCAATAGACAGACTAAAATTAATTTCGATGGAGTTGATTTATTCTCCGATGCAGGCTTACTTCATATCAAAGAATTTGTAAGCAAGCTTAGCATTGACAGACTTTTTAGCTATTTATTTAAGACAAATGATTTTGCATTATTTAGATATCACACTGACAAGTATAATCTCCTTCAGATGATATATATGATCATTGTAGGTTACTTTGAAGAAGATGCTTCGGATGAACTTACAAATGATCCTGTGTTTAAAGCCGTGCTAAATAAAGAGACTTTAGCATCGCAGCCAACCATTTCAAGATTTTATAATTATATGGACAAAGATTCACTGAATGAGTTCCTTGTAATAAATAAACCTCTTAGAAAAAAAATTTATAGCATTCAGTTGCCTGAAGAGAGCGTCTTATTACGATAGGTATTCATACAATTGCCATGTTCCTGATAATGAAACAGAAGGTGGCTGGGATGTTATTTTTCAGATGCTGGAAGGTATTACTCTGATAGAAGGAGATGTAGTTCATACTGTCTATGCTAAAATGAAAAATAAAGATAATACCATGAACTCAGCTGTAGCTGGAAAGAACTATATTAAAATGCAAAGTTAAATATTGTATGATGACGATTGTGCCTGTTTTAAAAGTTTTTAGAGAAAACAAAATTACATAGAATGAGTGGAATTCCACCACGATATGTTAAAGCATAGCATATCTTAGTTACAAAAAATAGGTGTGGAAACAAACATTTCCACACCCATAATTCCTGCTATATATAAAATTAATCAATAACAAAGTTATTAACATTCTTACGAAGTTCAGCAGCAGAGGCTTCTGCAGTTTTAGCTCCATTCATAACAGCTTCTGAGCCTTTTACGATTACGATTGTCTTCTGGGCTATGTTGGTTGTTCCAGTTGCACTGTCATTAGAAGCGGAAGTGATTCCATCTATCGCCTGAGTGATATTGCTTATAGATGCAACAAGCTCTTCTAATGTTGCACTGAAATCAGATACAAGATCGTTAATGTTGGAAGCATCCATATTATAGTCATCAGCCATCTTTTCAAATCCGTTAAGACATTCAACAATATCAGTATCAACGAAATCAAGCAGGCGGTTAGAATCGCTTGTCAGGTTGACTACAGCTTTGTTTACATTTTCTGTAACAGCCTGAATGTTGGCTACAGCATCTTTAGACTGTTCAGCTAATACACGTATTTCCTCTGCAACAACCGCAAAGCCTTTACCAGCCTCACCAGCTCTTGCAGCTTCAATAGAAGCGTTAAGGGCAAGCAGATTGGTCTGTGCAGTAATATTCAGGATAGAGTCGGCAAGCACACCAATCTGGTCAACTACTTTGGCATCTTCAAGAGCCTGCTCAAGATTTACTCTGATGTCAGCCATCATCTGTTTAACTTTCTGACGGTTTTCTACAGTATCATCCTTAGTCTTTACAGCACGTTTATGGATGTCCTGGGATTCAGTTGCACCATCCTGTGCTCTTATGGCAATTTCCCTTGCAGCTTCTTCAATCTGCTGTGTCATTCCGTTAATCTGTTCAGCAGAGGCGGCAGTTTCCTCTGAACTTGCAGCAAGCTCTTCTGTTGTTGCAGATACGTCTTCAATTTCTGCATTAAGATTGTATACATTAGTGTCGATAGTTTCTACAACCTTATCAATATTGGCAGCCTCGTTTTTTACCTGAGCTAACAGGCTTCGTACAGATTCGCGCATAGTTTCAAGTGCATTGGCTAGCTGTCCGAAATCATCCTTACGCTTAAGCATAGGCTGTTGCATTTTTGTGGCAAAATTACCACCGGCAATTACTTCGAATTGTTCTTTTATTTTTCTTAATGATTTAGTAATATCAATTGCGATGAGAGCAACGAGTATAGCAACAACAATAAGCATACATACGCTGCATAAAATAAGCGAAATAGCTTTGCTTGAAGCATAGCTGGTGAATTCCTCATCCTGCTGTGCAATAGCAGTGTCTATGTAATCAGTATAGTTGCCAGTACCAACAACCCAGTCAAAAGGTTTGAAGTATTCGCTGTAAGAATGCTTTGGTGAAGGTTCTGTTTCTCCCTCCTTAGGAAATACATAATCTGTATAACCACCACCATCCTGGACTGCAACACGTATTATTTCCTTGACCATCTGGTAGCCATCAGCATCTTTAGTATTCATACGATTAGTACCCTCAGTTGAACTTCCAAGCAGAACAATATTCTTGCCATCGGACTGGTCAACCCAGAAATATCCAGCTTCGCCATAACGCATCTGACGGATTTCATCAGCGGCTATTTTCTTAGCTTCATCAAGAGTATATTTACCAGACTTATACTCATTATTGATTTCCGATAACAGGGAGATGACAACACCAACCTGCTCTTTAATTGAATCATCATAATTTTGTCTTGATGATGTGTCCATAGTTTCAAGTGCCTTGTCTTTTAACTGGTTCATATTCTTAATAGAAATAAAACTTTCAGAAGTTACAAGGACAATTACTAAAGCCAGAATTATAGTAAGCTTTGTTCGAACCTTAATATTTTTCATTGGAATCACGCTCCTTAAATTAGATTAATTTGTGAAAAATTATATATCTCCACGCATCTTTATCTTATAATTATAATGTTGTAAAAGAATTGTGTCAATAAAAACTGCTGTAAATATTAAAAAAATATTAAATT
>OGQZ01002623.1_pt1 | contig 12244 bp, 9 predicted proteins | sample 1553321 | NCBI WGS metagenome assembly OGQZ01 (sample SAMEA2579958, study PRJEB22360) | human gut metagenome | reverse complement strand
TCCCGCCCGGAGGGCTTTTTCATTCATAGGACGTAATTTCCTATGAATGAAAAAAGCATGGCATCCCTCTGGACAACCATGCTTTTGGGTTATTGTTCACACCTGTAGTGCAACTTCCAACAATTACAGTTCTTCGATTTTTTCTTTTGTTTCTTTCTCTGCTGTCTCGGCAAACCCGAGCACGACCTTAAACAGATCTCCGTCCACATACAGACGGAATGTACCACCCATAAGATCCATCAGGCTGTTTGCGATAGAAAGTCCGAGTCCGCTTCCTTCCGTATTTCTGGATGCATCGCCCCGCACAAAACGTTCCATCAGTTCATCACTGCTGATATTGAGCGGGTATTTTGACGTATTGCGGAAGGTGATAGACACCTGTGCCTCTTTTACTTCAAGATTGATGTAGACACGCGTCCCACTCTGGGCATATTTGCAGATATTATTCATCAGGTTATCGATCACACGCCAGAAATGTCTGCTGTCCGCCATGATATAGACCGGTGTCTCCGGCTTTTCGATCACAAGATCAAGTCCTGCCTCTTTTGTCTTTTCCTCAAATTCCCCGACCGTCTGTGTCATAAATATCCCGGCTTCTAACCGCTCTAAATGTACCGGAAGGTTTCCGGTGGACGCCTTGGAAGCCTCGATCAGGTCTTCGATCAGCTTTTTCAATCGGCTTGACTGGCGCTCTAACACCTCTAAATACTCCTGCGCTGTCTCGTTGTGCAGTTCTTCTTTTTCCAGCAGATCCACATAGTTGATGATCGATGTCAGTGGAGTCTTAATGTCATGGGACACGTTCGTGATCAGTTCTGTCTTGAAACGTTCACTCTTCATCCGCTCTTCGATCGCATGTGTCATGCCGTCGCTGATATGGTTGATCTGTTCTCCCTGTTCCTTAAATATACCGGTCATACGCTTTGTACTGATCTGATAGCCCGGCTCACCGCCTGCAATTTTTTCCGTTCCGTTCTTTAACTGGTTTAACTGCACACAGTACCACAGGACCAGCGGATATAAAACCAGTTTTTCTAACAGCCAGAGTAAAAGGGCTATGTCTGAATTAAAAAACATCAATACCCCTATGCCCTCAAAAAATGCAAGTACCAGCATGACCAGGATCACTTTCCAGAGAAACCCGATATTTTCCCAGATCATCCGGGCGAACTGTCCGATTTTACGGAAAAGCTGGTAACACAGGGTATGTCTCCACCATTTTCCCAATTTTACCCGCACGGAAAAACTTAATAAAAACAGTAACAACAGCCATCCCATGCAAAGGGTTGCAACTGCAGTAACAAATAAGATAAACGGCAGATACGCAACATCGACATTTATCAGGAATATCGCTGCCACATAAAAAACAAATACCTCTGCCAGCACAGCCCCCACTGCAAAAACATCCAGCCACAGATGATCCCAGACAGTCGTAACGATCTCATCCGTTCCATTCCGGTGCCCCGCCGCACACATCAGAAATACAAAGGCTGCTGCTCCGATGATAAAACTTACAAACATTGTGACTAGCGCCGTGTAACGCATGCTGTATACAAAATTCAGCAGGGTATTTGCCTGTACGTACAAGTCCGTACTGTTCCAGTCTGTCCCAATATTCTGCGGCAGGATCACAACCATCTGATAAGTGGTTTTCGGTGATGTGTTCCCCATGTTTACCCAGAGTGTATAGTTGCTGTCAAGATAATAATCCTCGTGTGTTGTATACGAAACGCTGGCATCTTCTTTGTTTTTTTCAGATGAGTCCACCCGGTCGATCTCATCCATGGATATCTCCCGGACTCCGTCTAATAACACATTTCCCCAGTGATTTACATCCATGCGCGTGCCATCAAACATGTCAAACGTGACGTATTCTCCATTTGCAATATCATCCATGCCGCTGTCTGTGACATCCGTCAGTGGCTCTTCCGTTGATTCTGCTACTGTATCCCCGTCCGCAGCATCGGTCAATGCCCCATCTGCAGCCGTTCTTTCCGCAGAAGCAGCATCTCCTGTCCCGTCTGTGTGTTCAAACAGATACATTTTTCTCTCGGTATCATAAGTAAAAACTGCGCTTCCATATCCGTCTATGTCCGTCTCAATCGTCTGCACCGGATAATACTCATTTCCCGCCAGATAAACAAAAACACCTTTTGCCTCATCATAGCAGACCCGGTCCGCATAAACGCTCACCCACGAATTATCCCCGGAATACATGAGCTGCACACCGCCGCCGGTCAGAAAATTTCCATTTGTGTATACAATCTGATCTTCGTCCGATAATTCCACACTGTTTGTATACACATCTTCCAGACTGATCTTATCCGAAAAGTTGCGTTCCGCATACGATTTTTCATCATTCAGGTCAATCCCCTCGAGACTGTCTGCTTTGATAATACCATATTTAAAATATTTACTTTCTACAGAACCTGCCGGCTGTTCCCGCCTTACATCATCCACCGCGGACAGACCATATTCATAGGAAACATTTTCAAACCACTGCTTTCTTGTTTCATCCTTTGAATTTCTATAGATTCCTTCATCAAACATAAAGATCACACCCACCGCGCTGAACACAAAACACAGTGCACTGGCACTGAGCGCGATCCAGGCAATGATCTTTGCCGCTGTCGATCCTCTCCAATTTTTCACTTTTCTCACACCTGTCCTTCCATTTTATAACCACGTCCCCACACAACTTTCAAATACCGCGGTTCTGCCGGGTTATACTCCACTTTTTCCCGCAGATGCCTGATATGTACCGCCACCGTATTCTCCGTTCCGTAGGGATTATCCTGCCATACCTGTTCGTAAATCTGGTTCGGGGAAAACACCTCTCCGGGATGCTCCATCAGAAGTTTTAAAATATCGTATTCCGTGCGTGTCAGAGAAATCTTTTCGCCGTCAAGCGACACCTCTTTGCTGCGGTCGTCAAGTTCGATTCCGCCGATCGAGAGAACATCTTTTCTGATGGCTCCGCCTCCGAGCTGCATATAGCGTCTGAGCTGTGATTTTACGCGCGCCTGCACTTCAATCGGATTAAACGGTTTGGTGATATAATCGTCCGCCCCGACGGTCAGCCCTAACACTTTATCCGTATCCTCACTTTTTGCTGTCAGTAAAATAACTGGAACATTGCTCGTCTCACGGATTTTCACCATCGCTGCAATCCCATCCATCTCCGGCATCATGATATCCATCAGTACCAGATGGATATCATGTTCCTTTAACACCTCAAGTGCCTCTTTTCCGTTATATGCTTCAAATACCTGATAACCGTCCGCCATCAGATAGATTTTTAATGCTGAAACAATGTCTTTCTCATCATCGCACACCAGTATACTGTACATGTTTTCCCCTTTTCCACAGGTTTTCGATAGATTTTTACATAAACCTGTCTCTTTATGATCATGCTTTTATTGTAACGGAATAATTATGAATTTCCAATCAGTCAAAACATTAAGATTTGATGAAGTTGTACCTTGTATTCGGATAAAAGGAATGCTAATATAGGAAGGTAGTGCTCCCGGAAGTTTTTATTTTCCGGGAGTAAATTATGGAATTTTTTACACAAAGGTTAAACAAAGGAGGATTTATGGAAGAAAATAAAATGGGCGTCATGCCGATTGACAAACTCATTATCTCAATGTCCCTGCCGATCATGATCTCCATGCTCGTTCAGGCTCTCTACAATATTGTCGACAGTATTTTTGTTGCCATGATCAGCGAAAATGCCCTGACCGCAGTGTCTATGGCTTTCCCGATCCAGAACCTTATGATTGCTGTCGGTGTCGGAACTGCCGTCGGCGTAAATGCGCTTTTAGCGCGCTCCCTGGGAGAAAAGGATACCGAAAAAGTAAATAAGGTCGCAGAAAATGCTGTATTTTTAATTCTTGTCAGCTATCTGCTCTTTCTGATCGTCGGTCTGTTTTTTGCAGAACCGTTTTTCCGCAGCCAGACAGATATTGAAGAGATCATCGTTTATGGAAAACAGTATCTGACGATCTGCTGCTGTCTTTCTTTCGGTATTTTTACGCAGCTTATGTTTGAGCGTATGCTGCAGGCAACCGGAAAAACCATTTATACCATGTATACACAGGGTGTCGGTGCGATCATCAATATCGCTCTCGATCCGGTTCTCATCTTTGGTCTGTTTGGTCTCCCGAAAATGGGCATTTCCGGTGCTGCTGCTGCAACCGTCATCGGACAGATGATTGCCGGTATTCTGGCAGTTGTTTTAAACCATACAAAAAATAAGGAAGTACAAATTGACCTGCACCATTTCCGCCCGGACAAAAATATTATCGGACAGATTTATGTGATCGGTGTTCCTTCTATTGTAATGCAGGCGATCGGTTCCGTGATGAACTACGGTATGAACCGTATCCTGATCGCGTTTTCCTCCACGGCAACCGCAGTGTTCGGCGTTTACTTTAAACTGCAGAGCTTCGTATTTATGCCGGCTTTTGGTTTAAACAACGGTGTCATCCCGGTTATGGCATACAACTACGGTGCCGGAAACAAAGAGCGTGTCACAAAAACTTTAAAACACTGTGTCGCTTATGCAGTCAGCATCATGGCAGTCGGCCTGCTTTTATTCCAGCTCTTTCCAAAGCAGCTTCTCTCCATGTTTCAGGCTTCCGACACAATGCTCTCCATCGGTGTCCCTGCGCTGCGTATCATCAGTTTAAGTTTCCTGCTTGCCGGCTTTGGAATCTCCTGCAGTAGTATTTTCCAGGCACTTGGAAAAGCAGTCTACAGTATGTGCATTTCCATTGCAAGGCAGTTGGTGATCCTGCTTCCGGCAGCATACCTGTTAGCACAGTCCGGCAATGTCAATCTGGTATGGTGGGCATTCCCGATCGCTGAACTGGTATCTGTGGGTGCAACTGCATTTTTCTTAATGAAGATCAACCGGAGTATCGTGAGCAGGATCGGACAGTAACATTACAAAAAAATCCCGTATGAGACTGATTTTAAAAATCATCCTCACACGGGATTTTTTACTGCTCTTTTATTTCTGGTTTGCCGGTTCCATATTGACGGAGCGGCCTTTGATCTTTGCATTTTTCATGGCATCTAAAACTTCTTTTCCGTATTCTCTCGGCACTTCCACGAATGTGTATTTATCATACATATCAATGGCTCCGACAAGTTTACCCGGCATGCCGGATTCGCCTGCGACTGCACCTAAGATATCGCCCGGTTTCACGCGGTCTTTTTTACCGATGTTGATAAACAGACTCACCATGCCCTCTTCAGCTCCGGTATTGTCAAAATCAAAAGAGTCCTCTCTGTCATTGTCAAGATTGATCTGTCCCAACGCCTGTTTTAAGAATGCTGCTGCAATGTCCATTGCAGTATAATCAGATTCGTTGATCTGCTTTTCGATGATATCGATCGTATCTTTTAAATTTTCCTCGTCGATAATTCTTCCGATTTCTTCCATGACCTTCTCAGCCTTGATCTGTGCCACATCATCCGTGGACGGGATCGGCATTGCAACGATCTTGGTCTTGCAGTAACGCATGATATCTTTTAATTTATATACTTCTTTGTCTTTGACGAAAGTAAACGCACGTCCGGTTCTTCCGGCACGTCCGGTTCTTCCGATACGATGAACATAATATTCGTCATCCTGTGGAATATCATAATTGAATACCGCTTCCACATCATCCACATCGATACCTCTCGCTGCAACATCGGTTGCGATCAGGATCTCTGTTTTTCCGGTACGGAAACCGCGCATCACACGGTCACGCTGTGTCTGCTTCATATCTCCGTGCAGTCCCTCTGCAAAATAACCGCGTCCCTGCAGTTCCTCGGTCAGTTCGTCCACCATGCGTTTTGTGTTACAGAACACCAGAGAGAGTTTTGGATTATAATAATCAAGGAGTCTGGTCAAAACTTCTATCTTGTCTTTTCTCTTTACATCATAGTAATACTGCTCAATATTCGGAACGGTCAGCTCTTTTTTTACCACTTTGATCGTCACGGCATCGTGCTGGTATTTCTTGGTGATATCTAAGATCGGCTTTGGCATGGTCGCAGAAAATAACACCGTCTGACGTCCTTCCTCCGGGATATACTCTAAGATCGTCTCAATATCCTCACGGAATCCCATGTTTAACATCTCGTCTGCCTCATCAAGTACGATCGTGTTCACTGCCTCACAGCGGATCGTCTTTCTGCGCAGATGATCCATAACACGTCCCGGTGTACCGATAATAATCTGTGCCCCACCCTTCAATGCCTTGATCTGACGGCTGATCTCCTGTCCGCCGTACACCGGAAGGATCTTTACACCGTGCATATATTTTGCAAGTTTACGGATCTCATCCGCCACCTGGATGGCAAGCTCTCTTGTCGGTGATAAGATGATAACCTGTGTTTTTTTATTATTCGGATCTACTTTATGCAGTACCGGGATTCCAAATGATGCCGTCTTTCCGGTTCCTGTCTGTGCCTGTCCAATGACATCCACACCGGACATCACAACCGGAATTGCCTGACTCTGGATCGGTGTTGCCTCTTCAAATCCCATTTCTGCTATCGCACGCAATACCTGCGGATATAAATCTAACTGATCGAATCTAACTGTTTCCATATATTTCCTTTCTATAGAAACGTGCGCCATTGGCGCGCGTAAAACAAGGGGCTGATCAACAGCCCCCATAAGCGCAACAGTCTGAATGATAACACGGTGCCCGTACTTTTGTCAAGAAATTCCCCCGCGCAACAGTTCGCATCAACTGCGGATTTTCGGGAATTATGTACCCCAAACCTCATCTTTCGACAAAATCGTCGCCGATTTTTGGTCTGGGTGTTACTTCTTATTTAAAAGCAATCGACAATCATGTATATTATCCATTCTACTGCATCACTTTTTACTTCCGGTTTTCCGTGTGAAAAACTCGATTGCGGATTTTTGTTTCTATCTGTTATATTCTATGCCGCATTCATAAAATGTTTCCTGTTTTATTTGTCACTCACATCTGCTAAGTGTCCCAGTGCAAGATCATTTCTGGATTTTTTCTTAACCTGATAAAGCATCGCATCTGCCGCATGCAGAAAATCCCAGCTCTTTGTATCATCTTTCGGAATATCATAACAGATTCCCTGTGAGATTGTCACGATAGGCATTGCCTTAGAATATGCATGTTGGATTCCAAGATCAATGATCCGCTGCCGCAATCCCTCCGCCGCATGTCTGACCGCTTCCTCCGTCATATTCTGATAGAGAATGATAAACTCATCCCCTCCATATCTCGCACAGAATATCATATCATTCTGCATCAGCTCAAGCTGCTTTGCGATCCGCTTAATGCACTCATCCCCTGCCTGATGTCCGTAGTTATCATTATACTGCTTAAAATAATCGATATCCAGGATCTCCATGGCAAGCGGCGTCTGCTCTGATAATGCCTTCTCAAATACCTGATCCAGATAATCATTAAGACGGAACCGGTTTGCCAGGCGCGTCAGTGCATCCGTCTCTGACTTTTCCAAAAGCCGGATATTTGCTTCTTCCATCTCGCGTCTTTTTTTGTTCGCCCGCTCTAAAGATTCCCGCACATCAAGCATATTTGCGATCATCGCCTGTTTTTCTTTTTCCATGATCTCGGACAACTCGTAGTACTGCCCCGCAGCCTCTAAATATGCATCATTATCCTTATGCATACGGTAAAACTTAATTTTCAGGGAAATAATCTGCCTCTGAAGATTGACGATCTTTGACTGCCATGTCAATGGCTCTAAAATTTCCATTACCCGCAAAAAAGCATCATCATTTCCGATTTCAAGCAAAAGCTGGCTGAATTCATAAAGATCACTAAAAATATCCATGATCGGAATATCTGCATTGATCTCCTCACAGATCAACCGGATGCATTCATCACGCGCCGCCGTCTTTCCGGTTGCATGGCATACCTCCGCCTTAAAACAGCGAAAACTGAGCAGTTCAATGCCATCAATACGGTCCGCGCACTCATCCGAGACAAGCTCTGCATAATGTGCTGCACGCTCCGGCATATCGCGATACAAAAAACCGGTTCCCATTCCTATATAAACACAGGTGATCAGGCGGTAATTTTTATCATCTTTCACAAAATCCTTTACATGCTGTCCACAATTTTCAAAATATCTCTGTGCCTCTAAATATTGTCCACAGGATAAATATAAATTTCCAAGATTTATATCTATCATGGTTTCTTCCTGTTTTAACTGATATTTCGTACAGAAATTCAATCCGGTCAGATAATAGTCAAGTGCGATCGGCTCATTTCCCCGATTGATCGCCGTAATTGCCATCAGATTATATGCACGCGCCACAAGTTCCCACTGATTTGATTCATTCAGATAAGATACGCCTTTGCTGATGCAGAAAAAAAACTTTTCACTTTCATTTAACAGATAATAAGTCTCTGCACTGTAATAGTATGCAAATCCAAGTAGCTTTGGATCATTTTTTTTCATTGCATACTGTTCAATATCATAACACAACTTCAATGTCCGTTTTGCATCGTTTCCCCGGCTGTCGTACACTCCCTGTATCCATGCGCGGACAACTTCATCATATCCGTCGTATTCCATGTGCACTGCCTCCTCTCATTCCACAACAGACATTTCTTTTCACGTTTTCTCTCTAAAAAGAATGCCATTTTATTATAAAATAGAACTGTGTCTTATTCAAGGAAGAATGCTTTTTCTTTTATTCGAAATATGCTACCGGATCCACGGGTGTGCCATCTTTATCAAGTTCAAAATACAGATTGCTTCCCTCTACCGTGAAGTATTTCGTCGGCTCTCCAACATATCCTAATACATGTCCGGCCTCCACATAATCTCCCTTTGCAAAATTCAGCTCCTTTAACTGTCCGTAAACTGCCTCATAGCCATCACCCAGATCGACCGTAACTGTACAGCCTGTCACCTCATCATTTTCAATACTCTTAATCTGGCCTTTGGCAACTGCATAGACTTTATCATTGACCTCACCTGCAATGATCACTGCCGGATTATATTTATACTGGTCAAGCGTCGGGAAATAAACCGTGGAATCCATGCTGTAATTGATGATCACGTTTCCCTCCATCGGCCAGAGCAGCTCCTCCGAAAAATGAAGTGTCTGTGCTTTGCCTGTCGTCTGAATGCTCTGTGCTGCTTCTGTTTCTTCCGTTTCCGCTGCATTATTTTCTTCTGCAAGTTCCGCCGTTACGGCAGGATCATCCAGTTCATTCTCCATTTCATTTAAAGACTGTTTTGGAGGAACCAGTGCAGATGCCTCGGCAGACTGCTCCGAACTCTCCTCTGCTGCAATATCATCTGCCTGTTTCTGCATTTCTTCTGCAAGTTCGGCTTCCATCTGCTCCCGTTCCTTTTCCTGTCGGCTGCTGTATAACGCAGTCGTTCCAACTGCCGCTAAAGCGATCAGCAGCCCCGCAATCACATATTGTCTGTACCCCAAAAAACCTTTCTTTTTCATTATTTCTCACCATCCATTATTTATTTTTAACCATAGTGTTTCCACATCCCGGATGGTTTATACGATTATTTTTTTATTTCTTTCCTATAAATTACCGGCCTGCCCGATCACTGCTCCCTTATAAAAATAAGCAAGAATCTCCCGATAACCATATCCCTCTTTTGCAAGTTTCTCTGCTGTATTCTGGCTTAATCCAAAACCATGTCCCATGCCCCTTGCCACGATACGCACATGATCGTCTATTTCCGTGATCGTAAAGCAGGCAGATGGAAGCTCTAATGCATGGCGGAACTGCTCTCCATCGTATGTTTCCCCCGCAACTTTGATTTTTGTCACATACTCTGCCGCATCGCGGCTTACGATCTCAATCTGTGTCAGTTCCGTCAGCCCTGCATCAGGATATGCCGCACGGCATTTTTCCAGGAACTCCTCTTTTTCATAATAAAACACGGAAAGATAACCTTCCGCCGTGGTGTCCGCATGACATTCTGCCGTAACAAGATATGGCATGTCTGCATCTTCATATAACTCTGACATGCTGCGTGTCCGCCCACTGCTGATCGCATGATATGCCGCATATATGTAAGTTCTGTTATATAAGAGTGTCTCCCCCGCCGTCGCTTCCACACAGGATTTCAGTTTCTGATAATTTTTATCAAAATTTTCTCCCCAAAGCTCCTGCTGCTGATCCGGCGGCATGCTCTCCGGTTCCTTCGTCCCCGCCTGCATGGCATCATACAGATTCGTTCTGGCGATCACACATTGTGCTTTGATCGTTTCCGCTGATTTATCAATCCCGATCTCCTGCGCCACGATCTGCAAGACCTTCATCTCAGTTTCTTCATCCTCATCCTTACTGTCTCCACTTTGTGTCTCTGCCTGTCCTGATAAGATATCTTTTTTATTTTCCTGATGCTCCCGGACTTCCCTCTCCATACCCTCTACACTGTCTATTGTGTTCAGTACTTCCTGCGCCCCTTCCTTTCCATAAATGAGGTTTTCCAGGCGCATTCGCTGCATCAGTGTTGTGATAAAAACCGGCACCAGTAATATCAGACATATTCCTTTCAGCCAAAAACCTGCACGTTTTCTTCGTCTTTTTCCCATAAAAAAATCTCCCTGTCCATTTAATATATGAAACAGAGAGACTTCTCATTCAGATTTTTTACATCACATTCATTACCAGACTAAATGCCTGCATCATTACAAATCCGATCTCTGCCATGATCAGCAGTGCATAAAGTACGGTATACACGATTGGAAACGCCATTTTGCGTTTTAAAAGATGTGCCCGCCATACATAATAACCAGGCTTTAAAAAGATTGCAAACAGGATCAGTCCAAGTATTTTATAATTCTGCTTGTTGATCTTTACAATGTCGATGACAACAAAAATAATGAATGCCGCAAGCAATGCATAATTAAGCAGAGAAAATATCACATAACTTCCATTGTACATCACATTCATATAGCTGCCATCCATAATGCTGTCATAAGTCATTGCCTGAAATACAGATGATGTCGCAACCATGCTGATGATCTCACGCAGCGGCATTACGATCAGTAACAGATAGCAGAAAATATCTGAAACCGGACCATGCTGCTCCTGCGGTGTCCAGTTATTCTGGCTGTACTGCGGATTGCCATAGGTCTGCTGTCCTCCATTATACTGCTGATCCCCATAAGTCTGCTGTCCATTGTTATACTGCTGATTGCCATAGGTCTGCTGTCCGTTGTTATACTGCTGATCCCCGTAAGTCTGTTGTCCATTGTTCATGTTCTGATTTTCGTCCATAATCTCCTCCTTAATTTTGCTTTATTTTTTCTGTCTGTTTCCAATAATATTGGAAAGAGCTGCAAACTGCTCTAACGTGAGCGCCTCCCCCCGGATGGTAAGCGGTTCTCCAAGTTCTGCGATACACTCCTGTATCTCTTCCTTGGAAAGATGTACCTGCGGCGCATTCGACAATCCGTTCGCCAGTGTTTTTCTTCTCTGGTTAAACGATGCCCGGATAATGTGAAACATCAGTTTTTCATCATCCACCTGCACCGGCACCTCTTCGTGTCTGGTCAGCCGGATCACTGCACTGCCGACATTCGGGCGCGGCATAAAGCAGTTTGGCGGAACATTGGCAACGATCTGGGGTTTTGCATAAAACTGCACCGCTAACGACAGTGCACCGTAATCTTTCGTTCCCGGTCCTACCTGCATGCGGTCTGCAACTTCCTTCTGCACCATGACCGTAATGCTGTCGATCGGAACATGGCTCTCAAAAAGTCCCATGATGATCGGTGTGGTAATATAATAAGGAAGATTTGCAACGACCTTGATCGGCTTTCCACCATTTCTTTCCATCGCAAGTTTTGCGATATCCAGTTTTAAAATATCCTGGTTGATCACAGTCACATTATCATAAGCGCTCAATGTATCCTCTAAGATCGGGATCAGATTGGTATCAATCTCTACCGCAGTCACTTCCCTGGCATTTTCACACAGATACTGTGTCATCGTACCGATACCCGGACCGATCTCAAGAACAAAATCATCCTTTGTCACTCCCGCGGCCTCGACGATCTTCTCAAGTACATGCGGATCGATCAGAAAGTTCTGCCCGAATTTTTTCTGAAAATTAAAATGATATTTCTGCAGAACCTCTATCGTATTCTGCGGAATCCCAAGTGTTGCCATACGTTTTCCTTCCTTATTCTTCTATCCCAAGCATAAATTTGTTCACAACATGACAGACGCCGTCCTCATCA
>OGQZ01002614.1_pt1 | contig 12262 bp, 6 predicted proteins | sample 1553321 | NCBI WGS metagenome assembly OGQZ01 (sample SAMEA2579958, study PRJEB22360) | human gut metagenome | reverse complement strand
AAACACAAGTACTCCAATTAACGATAGTAGGATTTTTTTTACCATAAGCGTTAATTTTAATTAATTTTAAAATAGAAAGCCAGCATCCTCTATTCGGGTTTGCAGATATCCCCAATGGTTTGATCTTCAGTGCCGTTTTCGATTTTCGATGCCGGAAAAAGGCGCGAACGCAGGCACCTTTGCAACTATACGGTCACCTGAAAACGCCAAACAACTCACTAAAGATCAGCTGATTGGAAATAACCGAACAGGTAAGAACGTTACCAGAGTATAACCTTTCCGGGATGCTTGCGGGCTGAAACCGGAGCCGGAAACCGGGTGGAAAGTGCATAAAAAATGTGCGGCATCTAACGATGCCGCACATGGCGCCAGAGGGGAGCGATCCCGCCTGCGATATTCTACAAAAGCCGGATCGGAACCGTCCGGGAACTCTTCATTACGGCCGCTCCGTTTTTGACCCCGTCGGGAATCGCGGCGCGCACATAAACGCCCGTCTCGGCGACGCCCGTGGCGCTGGTCAGCGTCAGCGTATTGCCCGACTCGTCGAAAGTGATGTCGTAAGTGCTGCCGAACGGCTTGCCGTCGCTGTATACGCCGCCGAGCATCCCGTTTCTGATCTCGTATTTTCCCGAATACTTCTGGTAGCCCACCTGCTCGATCCGCTGGTATATTTCGAACGAACGGTCCGCGCCGAAGGAGACATAGGCATCGAAATCCCGCGGAGCTTCGCCGTTCCACGTTTTGAGCTGCCATTCGCCGGCAAGCTGTTTTACCAGCGGCGACACCTTCTCCTTGTCCGACGATCCGCAGCCGGCGAACAGACACAAGCCCAGTGCGGCCAGTACGATATAGATAGTCTTTCTCATAATCTTCATGCGTTTATATTACAACCAACCTCCGTTTTCGGTCTGTACCGCGCGGGCGATGACGGCGAACTCTTTGGCGATCTCCATGCCGCCCATTGATGTCCCCGTGCCGAGACCGCTGCCTCCGGCAACCGCCCTGACCGTTATTCGGGCTACGCCCGGCTTGGTGCAGTGCAGTCTCAGCTTCCCGGACACGAAGGTCGGCTCCGCCGAAATACCGAGCTTGGTCCTGTCAGCCTGCGAGATCTCGACGCCGAGATAGGTCAGGTTCGCCGAAGCCTTGCCGAAGTACTTGTCGAGCGAAAGCTGCTGCTGTACGCCGACTTTCGCTTTCAGGCAGGGTGTGCCCTCGATCTGCATGAGCAGTTGGTAGGCGTCGATCGCTCCCGTACCCATCTGCTTGCGGTAATTGCGCAGCTGCATGGTGGTCAGGGATTGTTTGGTGCCGTCGAGGTAGGTGTCGATGTCGTTCACCGAAGTCAGAAGCATCGATTTGAATTCGGCCACCGTATATTGCTTCCCTTTGGCCAGCGCATAGGAGAGCCCCAGCGCGGCGACGCCCGATACGTGCGGGCAGGCCATCGAGGTACCCTGCATATAGCCGTAATCCGACTGGTAAAGCTCGGACGGAAGCGTCGAAAGCACCTGCGCGGCGCTGCTTCCCGAAGGCGAGATATAGGCGTCGCCGCCCGGAGCCGCAACGTTGCAGCCCGGACCGTAGTTCGTGTAGTAGGCCGGCAGATAGTCGGGCGAGAAGGCGGTGACCGAAATGTAATCGCGGTAAGCGCCCGGATAACCGGACATGGCCTTGGCGTCGTTGCCCGCAGCGAAAATCACAAGTCCGCCGTCGAGAACGGCGTTGTTTTTCGTCGCGATGAAGTAGTCGATCGCCTGCTTTTCGATCCGCGCTCCGCTGGCGTAGGCGTTGTCGGTCGTGACCGCTCCGGCCGGGTAGCCCCACGAACACTGGAGAATCGACGCCCCGTTGTCGGCGGCGTATTTGATCGCTTCGGCGGAAACGGCGGCCGAACCGCCCTCGCCGCCCGAAAATATCTGGCACGACATGAGTTTCACGCCGTCGTTCCTGCCCGTGCCTCCCGCGATGCCCGACACGCCGACGCCGTTGTTGCTGACGGGGGGCACCCTGCCCGCGGCGGGGGGGGGGGGCGATCCGGCCACCGTACCTGCGACGTGGGTGCCGTGGCCCGAATCGCCGACGTTCTTGCCTTTGTCGTCATAAGCTTCGACGTCCCATGTCAGCCGGCTCGTGCCCAGCGCGAAGTTGTAGCCGTAAACGTCGTCGGCATATCCGTTGCCGTCGTCGTCGCGGCCCGTCGCACCGCTCTGCTCGGCCTTGTTGATCCACATGTTGGCCGCCAGATCGGGATGCGAGTACTTGATGCCCTGATCGACGATCGCCACGGTCAGCGACGGATCGCCCGCGGCGAGTTTCCACGCCTCCTCCACGTTGATATCCGCTCCGGCGCGCGTCGTTTCGGCAAATATCCTATCGCCGTTGTTGCTGTAGTGCCACTGGTCCTTGTAGCCGGGATCGTTGAAACCTCCGGCGGCGGCGCGCGTCGCCGCCGAACCGCCCCTGTAGGGACAGGCCCTGTTGTCCGAAGCCAACTGCAGTTTGGTGTTGAACTGCACGAAGCTCACCTCCGAAACGGCGGCGAGCCGCCGTGCCGCTGCGTCCAGATCGACTTCCTCGCCGAACGTTACGATATACCATTTATGCAGTCCCGCCGCGCGGGTGCGCTCTTCGGCGGCCGGATTGCAGGGAAATACGCGGCGCAGCGAAGTGACGCCCAGTTGTGTGAAGATGTCGTCCACGGGTGCTATCCCGGAGCGCGTCGCCGCCGTACGCGTAATCGCCGCAGCGGCGGCGGTCTGTTCGACGTCCCCGACGGCATCGCCGTCGAAATAGATCAGCAGTTCGCCCCGCGCGGCATTCGCGGGAGCATTGACGATTTTGCGCATGGCGGCCGCCGGAGCCTCCTTGCCGCCGCTCTCTTCCATCGGGTCCGAGGCACAGCCCGCAAGGAACAGCAGCGCGAGCAGTAAAATTTTCTTGTCAGTCATGGTAGGTGAATTTAAAAAGGGAACCGGCCTCGCGGGCCGGCTCCCCGGTGATAGTCGTACTGTCCGAACAACAGTTTTTTATTCGGTTATTTTCGCGCCGGTCCTGCGGGTGAAGTCCGCACTCCGGGCGGCGATTCCCTGACGGAATTCCACCTTGGCCTTGGCGGCGCCCAAAGCGGGCATGCCGACGATTTCGCACTCACGGCCGCGGTCGGCGGGCATTCTGTTTTCGCCGACAATTACTTTCGCAAGCTCCGGCCCGCGGAGTTCCACATAATTGCCGGGCTGCACGGAGAGCGCCTTTACCACGGAAGCCATATCGGCGGACCGGCGCGAAAAAATCGGGGGCGGCGAGCGGCAGCCATTCATGGAAGACGATGCCTCCTTCGCCGCCGGAGAATTTATTCGTCGCAGGATCGTAGTCCGCATAGATTCCGAACCACATACCCGTGAACGTCAGATTGTTCGACGCCTGAAGCTGGGGATTGGGCACGAAAGCCACCAGTCCGTCGGCCACCGGCGCGCCCAAAAGCAGGCCGCGTCCGTTGTAAACTCCGTCGTCACCCTCGGCCGTATAAGCCACGTTCACGAAGTAATCCGTTCCCTGAAGCGTCACGTTGCCGATCAGCTGCGGAGCGAGTACGTAGAGAAGGCCGCCGCTCCACGCCATATACTGCGATTCGCCGGCATTGAACGCCTGAGGAGCGCCCGTAAGTCCGGACACCTTCACGTAGTCGCTGAATACGTTGTCGAAATCCGCATATCCGGAAGTCGTTCCTCCGTCTTCGACGACTACCTGTCCGAAGTACTGACGGGAGGTGTTGCCGGTCTTGTCATAGGCATCGACCGCATAATAATCCCACGTTCCGCAGTAGCCCGCCTTGGTCAGGCCGTTTTCGACATCGTCGTACGTATAGTGGATCTGCAGCGGATCCGGTTTGCCTGCCGTAGTCTGTTGCACGCTGTACAGTTTGCCGTAATAGCCGTTGTAAGCCCACACCAGCAGCACGTAATCCGTACCGGCGTTCAAGCCTTTATGAAGCAGCGAGAGACCCGTGTCGTTGATCTTGTCAATTTCTTCAGCCGTAATTGCCTTGCCGGACGTTTTGGCTATTTCAATCAGGTCCTCGCTGCTTTTACCGGTCAGGTCGGCACTCTTGAAGAGTCCCATGTAGCCCGATTCGATATTTTCACCGAATATAATGGAGCGGATAGAGTTTTCGGGAGTATGTCCCTGCGCTTCGAACTCCCACGTAAGCTCCGTACGGACGCTCAGCACGACGGGTTTGTCGTCGCCGGCCTTGACGTAGCCGAATGACAGGAATTCGTAGCCCTGAAGCTCGCCCGCCTCATCGTAAATGTTGGCAACGACGGTGTATTTGCCGGTCTCTTCGAATTGGGCCACGATGGTTCCGTCCGCCGTGATCTCCTTCGACTCGACCGTTCCCGCGTCGATGCCCGCCGAATTCGCCTTGGCGATGGCGTCGCCGAAGACTCCTTCGAAGAAAGCGTATTTCACCTTGGCGACGTCGGCGCCCAGTTTGGCTGCGATCTCAACCTTGCCGTCGGCCGGTTCGCTGTCGGTCAGGGCGAGCGAGTAGTCGTACTCCTCGGCTCCCGGCAGCATCAGACGCTGCATGCCGCCGGCGTTGCCGACATACCAGCCGTCATCGCCGAACATCAGCAGTACGCTTTTGGCCGGGAATGTGATGACTCCGTTCACGTTGGTGCCGTACCCGCTGCCGTTGAATCCGTTTTCCGGCACCTGCGAGGCAAAGCTGACGATACCGTCGCCGCTGTTGAGGAACACGCCCGTAGACTGTTCGGGCAGCCAGACCTTATCCGGATTCGTCGCGTCGATATAGGTAATGACGTCCGAACGGTTGCCCGACACTTCGGACGGAGACATGTTCAGCAGCGAAGCCAGATACTCCGCCGAGTAGACGTTGCTGATGCGGTAGTAGCCGGGGTTGTCGTCGCGTTCGTAGATCTCCACCTCGCCTTCGCCGTAACGGTTGGGAATTCCGTAGGCGGAACTGAGAATGTCGTCGCGCCATTTGCCCTTGGTCTCGCCTTTCGGCCCGGTCACGAGGTTCCATTTCACGCGGGTGACGGAGAAGCTTACGCCCGAAGCCTTTTCACCGTAGATGAAGGCGTATTTCTTGTCTTCGATCTGGATGTTGCAGGAATAGGTCGTACCGATTTCGGCGTCGGGGAAAGAGACCTGAAAGGTCGTTTCCGTCGCCCCGTCGTCGAACGAGATTTCCGAAGCGGAGAAGATCGCGTCCTCGCTGCCCGAAACGGTCACGGGAACCGTGATGGCGTCGGCGTCATTGGTACGCATGGCCGTGAAGGTCAGTACCGTCGGATCGGCCGGATCGAGTTCGAGGTCCGCGGCGTTGTCCTGCGAGGGGAAGTAAACCCCGTAGCAGCCGTCGGCCTCGGATTCGCCGCGGGTGTAGGTCGGATCGTCGGAACACCCTGCGAACACGAAAGTCGCAATAAGCGCGTATAAGAAATATTTGATTGCTTTCATATGTTTTTCGGTTTTAAATCATCCATGAAAACTTACGTTACTGCACCCACGGATCGATGATTCCCACGGGATTGGGGTTGTTCTGCGATTCGAGCGCGGTGTTCTGATGGGTCTCCGTTTCGGGAATACAGAAGTTCCACCACGGTGCGCGGCCGTCAGTCGAGAAGCGGCAGCCCGAAGGTACGTTCGTGCCGACGTAGCCGGTTTTCAGGCTGTAATTCAGACGCTTGAAGTCGTAGAATACGACGCCTTCGCCCCATAGTTCGATACGCTTGTTCCAGATAATCTCCTCCACGACGTCGGCAGACGATACGGCCGAGGTGCTGAATTCCGGGTCGCGCTTGGCCATGAAGGTTTTGAGCAGCTGGAGACCTGCGGAGGCGTCGGCGTGCGCCGTAGCCTCGGCTTCGATCAGGTACATCTCCTCGACGCGCATCATCGGAATATCGGTAACATTGCCGACGGAATAGGTCGCCGTCTCGCCTTCGGCGGGATGGAATTTCAGGTTCGCATAGGCCGGGAGGTTGGCGAACTGCGCCGCCGTCAGGTTGGTAATGTCGCTGTAATCGGCATATTTGGCATCAGGCCCCACGAACGCGCGCTTGCGCCAGTCGGTGTCGGATATTTCGTTGTAGAAATTGCTGGTAACGCCTTCGAAAACGTATTTGCCGCCATACCCCCACGTAGCCTCGCTCGAACGCCATGCCGCGAAATTCACGAGGTTGGCGATGCCTTCGGTAGACTGCGGGAGGTACCACATCCACGAATTGTTGGCTTTGTTGAAGCCCGTTTTGGGGTTCAGCCACTCCGCTTCGGTCATGATCGTGCATTTCGAGGCGTCGATGGCCTTGCGGGCATACGTCGCGGCGTCGGCATACTTCGACGAATCGAAGCCGCCCAGCCAGAGGTAAGCGCGCGCCTTGATGCCGTAGACCACGGCCAGACTCGGATTGGTCTTCGACGAAGAGGTGTAGTTGGCCAGCAGCGCCTCGGCGTCGTCGAGGTCCCTGAGGATGAATTCGAACATCGCCTCGCGCGTCACGCGCGGATTGTTGCGGGCCATATCCTCGGTGGTGTTCTCGTCCACGATCGGGACGGTCAGCCCCTTGACGCCCGAAACGTCGGTGTACTTGTTGTCGAGCGGATCGTACAGCCGGGCCAGATCCAGATAGAGCTGGGCACGATAAGCTTTGGCGAAGCCCAGATAGCTTTTCTGCGCGTCGGAAAGTTCCACGCCTGCCAGCAGGCCGACCACGTCGTTGCTCGATTTGATGAACGTATAGTAGCAGTTCCACGGGAAGCGGCATACGGTCTGCGTCGGACCGATCAGAATGCCCGACTGCCAGTAGGTGAACCAGTCATATCCCGAACCTTCGTCGCCGGAGGAGCATATCACGTCGCCCGTGGCGGCGTCCGTAGCGCACATCATGCCCGGATAGCCGAAGTCGAAGCCGTAGTTGTTCGTCCTGCCGTACACCGAATAGGGGTAAGTCATGTTGACGGGGATGGCATTGACGATGGCCTCCACCGCAGTCGGCGAATCGCTGACCTGTCCGGAAGTCGCGCTGTCGGTGGGGAAGGTCTCTTTGATACAGCCCGTGAGCGCCATGGAGCAGACAAGGGCGAGTGTCGTTGTTTTCAATATGTTTTTCATTTCAATCCCTGTTTTATCCGTTAGATTAGAACTGTACGGTTACACCGCCCGAAATAGTGCGGATCGGCGAGTAGTTGGAGAAGTTGGTCGCTCCCGTGAACGAATAACGCGGGTCAAGTCCCTGACGCTTCGACCAGTAGACCACGTTGTCGCAGGCCAGATAGACGCGCAGTTTCTGTACGCCGAATTTCTGGGTGATCTTCGACGGCAGCGTATAGCCGACGTTGATGTTCGAGATGTTCAGGTAGCTCGCGTCGGTCAGGAAACGGTCGGAGACGCTCGTCGTATACTGGTCGCCGTATTGCAGACGGGGAATGTCCGAGCCTTTGTTTTCGGGCGTCCACGCCTTGAGGATGTCCTTGTGGTAGTTGGTGCCGACGGTGGTTCCGTAGGGCGACGACATGAAGCTGGCGTAACCCGAATCGTAGACCTTGCCGCCGATCTGGTAGTTGAACGAGATCGAGAAATCGACGCCGTAGGCCGAAACCGAGGTCGAGAAGCCGCCGTATACCGAAGGAATCGCGCTGTCGTGCAGGTAGCGGGTCGCGGAGGTGTAGTCCGAAGTCTTGGTCCGGGTGATCTTGCCGTCGTCGCCCTTCACGTCCTTGTACCAGAGCGAAGCGCCCGTTTCGGGATCGACGCCGGCGTAGGAACGCAGGTAATAGGTGTAGAGCGGCAGCCCTTCGCCGACGAAATAACTGCCGTCGATATAGCCTTTGTAGCCCTCCACGGTCGTGGATTTGTGTTCGGGAGCCAGATAGGTGACCTCATTCTTCACATGGGTCAGGTTCAGGTTGAAGCTCCACAACACGTTTTTCGTGCGGATCAGGTCGGCGTTCAGCTCCACCTCGACGCCGCGGTTGACCATGTCGCCCACGTTGGCGTAATAGGACGAGTAACCCAGCGACGAAGGAACCGAGAATGCGAAGAGCATGTCCGAAGTCTTGCGGTTGAAGAAATCGACGCTTCCGCTCAGGCGGTTGTTCCAGAAACCGAATTCCGTACCGATGTTCAGGTTGGTGTTGGTCTCCCACGTAATGTTGGGATTGCCTTTCTGCCCGAAGAGCACGGCGATTTCGCCGTTGTTGTTCTCGATCGAATAGGTGTCGGTGTAGAGGTAGTAGCCGATGGTGCTGTTGCCGATGTTGTCGTTGCCCTGCGAACCGTAAGATGCCTTGAGTTTCAGCATGTTCACCCAAGGAGCGTCGAACCAGTTCTCCTGATTGAGGAGCCACGCGGCGCCTACCGACCAGAAGTTGCCCCAGCGGTGGTCGGGGTGGAAGCGCGACGATGCGTCGCGGCGGTACGAACCGCTCACGAAGTAGCGGCCCGCATAGTCGTACTGGGCGCGCATGAAGTAACCCTCCGAGTTGTAGTCGTCGATGTAGGAGTGGGCGCCCGCGCCGTCAACGACGGCTCCGCCGAGCTCCTCGTTGTCATAGGAGAAGAGTTTCGACTTGGTGCCGCTCAGGTAGTAATATTTTTTCTGATAGTACTCGTGACCGACCATCAGCCCCACGTTGTGCTTGCCGAAGGTCTCGTTGTAGTTCAGAATCTGCTGAAGGTTGTAGGCGATGTCGCGGGTGTGGTACTTCGAAATCGTACCGCCCGCCTCGGCGAACTGACCGTAATACTGGTTGTTGAGATAGGTCGTGCGGGTTTCGTCGATGTTGGTGCTGCCGTTTACCGTCAGCTTCAGCCCCTTGTAAAGCGAGATGTCCACGAAGCCGCTGCCCGAAAAGGCGTTGCCCTCGGCCTTTTTCTTGTTGAGCCAGCTGGTCTGCAGTCCGTTGGCGCCGGGCAGCAGCGGACGGGTCAGACCCGCATTGCCCTTGTCGCCGTAGTCGTACATCTGATAGCCGTTGTCGTCCACCATGATGCGGCCCGAACCGTCGCGGATGTATACCGGGTAGATCGGGGGCATCTTTGCAGAGAACGCGAAGATGTTGGCCGTCGAGGAAGCCGATCCTTCGTTCGAGTTGCCGTTGCTGTTGCTGAAGTGCGCATACGACATGTTGCCGCCCACCTTCAGCCACTTCTTGGCCTGATAATCGGCCTTCAGACGCGCGGTATAGCGCTCCAGCGCCGAACTTTTGATAATACCCGTATTGTCCAGATAACCGAGCGAAGCGTAGAACGAGCTGCGCTCCGTCGCACCGGAGATGTTCACGTTGTATTCCTGACGGAACGCCGACTGGTAAGCCTCGTCGATCCAGTCGTCGGGCGTCAGCCAATACTCCTGTCCGTTGTAGATGATCTTGCGGCCCAGCGTCGCGTTCGGATTCAGCTTGCCGTTGGTGCCGATCAGCGCCTGCCCTTCGGGAACCGTATAGACGTTGTATCCCAGACCGCCCGTGCCGTTGGAAGTCAGGCCGCTGCTGGCCAGCGCATAGGCCTTCGCCGCCGGATTGGTCTGCGCATAATAGCCGTAGAGCGCCTTGAAATGCGTCTCGTAATACTGCGCGGGCGAGGTGATCACGTCGTACTCCTCCAGCGCTTTCGAGTTTACGCCCCACTTGGCGTCGATCGTCACGACGGCGTCGCCCGACTTCGCCTTTTTGGTGGTGACCATAATCACGCCGTTGGCGCCGCGGGCGCCGTACAGAGCGTTCGAAGCGGCGTCCTTGAGGACGGTCATCGACTCGATGTCGTTCGTGTTCAGGTTGTTCAGGTCGCCTTCATAGGGCATGCCGTCCACAATCCAGAGCGGCTCCTTGCCGGCGTTGATCGAACCGAAACCGCGGACGCGGATCGAGGGGGTCTTGCCGAGATCTCCCGACGTGCTGGAGGTCTGCACACCGGCCACGCGGCCGACCAGAGCCGTCGCCACGTTGGAGGTCTGCACCTTGGCAATCTCATCCGATTTTATGACGGCAGCCGAACCGGTGAAAGCCTCTTTCTTTGCCGTACCGAAGGCCACGACGATCACATCGTCGATCGCTTGCGCATCCTCCTTCATCGTGACGTTGATCCGGGTTTTTCCGGCGATAGGCAGCTGCTGCGGCTCAAAACCGACAAACGTCACCACGAGCGTGCCGTTCACCGGAGCCGAAAGCGTATACTCGCCGGCCGTGTTGGTCGTGGTCCCCAGAGAGGTCCCATCTACAATGACGGTCGCGCCTGCAACCGGATGTCCGTTTGCATCGGAAACTGTACCGGAGATCTGCCTATTCTGGGCCGTGGCATATGCCAAGAACACGAATACGGCAATTAACGATAGTACAATTTTTCTTACCATAAGCGTTAATTTTAATTAATTTTAAAATAAAAAGTTCACTAGCAAAGATAAACGTTTGGCGATTCATATACAAATAAATTTTTAAAATAATTTACTACTATTACACATATTCTGCGGATTAACGTCCGCCACTTACAGTTTTCCCGGCAAAGTGTCGGGCTGGTTACAGATTGTAACCGCCGGTTTTCGGTCTTTTCGGTGATTTCCGGTGATTTTCCCTCCGGGAAGGGGCGCAAGGGGCGGATGACGGCGCTTAGATGAGCTTTGTGCCGGCTTCGGGTGCATCCGGAGGAAGCAAATTGCGGTAAAGGGAGTTGATTCGCTTCGACAGACGTTCCATTTCGCCGTCGAGCTGCGAGTGCGTAATGGTGGCATAAATCTGCGTAGTTCGTATGTTTCTATGTCCCAGCAGCTTGCTGATCGTCTCGATAGCTACGCCCTGCGACAGGGTGATCGTCGTGGCGAAGGTATGGCGGGCCGAATGGAATGTAATCTGTTTCATAATGCCTATTTCGGACATGATTTTGTCGAGACAGGCATTGCACCAGCCGTTGCTCGGAAGGTCGAAGATTCGCTTGGTCCGGGTCATCGGCCTGTGCTTGAGCAGAATGTTGTAAGGCACTTCGAACAGCCGGACGTTTACTTCGGAACCCGTTTTGCGGCGCGTCGTACTGATCCACAACTGTTTATTCACCTGCTGGATATTTTCCAGCGTAAGGTCCTTCATGTCGATATAAGACAAGCCGGTGAAACAGCTGAACAGAAAGGCATCCCGGATAAGTTGTAAGGTGGGAGTGTCGCCCTCGTACTGCATCAGTTTGTTGATCTCGCTCATGGAGAGGTAATTGCGCGTTACGAATTCGCTTTGTAATTTGTAATTTGCAAACAGATCCTTGTTCATATAGCCTTTGCTGCGGGCCAGCATCAGGATGTGTTTGAGGGCGATCATGTAGATCCACGTGGTATTTTTCTTATGGGCGCACTCCTGCGCTATGTAGGAATGAAAGCCCGTAAGGAATTCGCGGTTGAGTTCCTTGAACATTAAATCCTTCCGGTTGTACTTGTCCCAGACGAAATCCGCCAGATGCCGGCATACACACCTATATTTATAATATGTGGTCATGCTGCGGCTGACGCCGACCATGCGTTTGAATTCGTCGTTGTGCTGCTTGAAGAAGGCGACCACGGTCTCCTGCTTGTGATTGCCGCCGAAATACATCTCTTTGACCATCACCGGAGTAACGAAGGCCTGCTCGTAAAAGAGCTTGTTGTAGCATCTCTCGATGTGAAATCGGATATTGGCCAGCTTTTCGTTGATTTGGACGGCCATGTTGCTCCGTCCGCAGACCCGCCCCTGTGCGGTGTCCCAACTGGCGGGAGTGACCGAGAGCCGTGTGGAAAATTGCGTCCGCTGTCCGTTGATCGTGATGCGTCCCATGATCGGGGCCCAACCGTTCCGCAGAGGCGCATTCTTCTTGATGTAGAATAGAACCTTGAACGTGTTTCTCATTGTTTTTAACAACCTTTTTCATTAACCTATACAATACACAAACCGCTTTAAAGGTAATGATTAAGTAACAACCATATGACGCAGGATTGAGTCTAAATAGCTTATTTTCCCCTTGTTGTCGTATTCGGAAGGGTTACGCTGTAGTAACAGATGTGCAACCGATACAACGTCCTGTTGTGAGACAGACGTTTGGTTATCAATTAATTAGACTGCAATTGGCAGATTTGGCCGGAGACGGGCCTCGCGTATTGATTATGAACAATTTACATTATACTAACGCGGGCAGTTGACTTTTTATTTTAAAAAATTAACTAATAGATTAACGCTTATGGTAAAAAAAATCCTACTATCGTTAATTGGAGTACTTGTGTTT
>OGQZ01002610.1_pt1 | contig 12276 bp, 8 predicted proteins | sample 1553321 | NCBI WGS metagenome assembly OGQZ01 (sample SAMEA2579958, study PRJEB22360) | human gut metagenome | reverse complement strand
ATTTTACGGGTAAATCCACGATGCTGCAAATGTGAGGTCACTTCATATTATCTAATTTCTCATTCAAGCGAAGATTTCAAACGGAATCAAAGGGCAGTACGCCCCAGAGGCTAACCATGAACCCGCCAACCTTTCCCATTTCCCTCTTGCATTTTGCTCTAAATCCTGCTATCATACTAACGTATATGTACAAGCAAAGATGGGAAGAAGCTGGGAAATTTCTCACAGAGAGCCGTCGGGGCTGGAAAGACGGCAGGAAGGAAACAGCGGGTCACCCCGGAGCTGACAGCGAGATCTGTCCGCGGCGCACGTTACGCGCAAATGAGCGATCAGTTACTGATTATTTAGGTGGTACCGCGGAAGCACTCTTTCGTCCTATGTGGATGAAGGAGATTTTTTATTATAGGAGTGAAAGATATGGCAGAAGACATGAAAGATCTGGGGAAATACGACCCCAGTCAGATCGAACAGAAATGGTATAGCTTCTGGGAAGATCATGGTGTATTCCATGATGAACCGGACTCTGAAAAAGAACCGTACAGCATCGTGCTGCCGCCGCCGAATGTCACCGGCCAGCTGCATATGGGGCATGCGCTCGACAATACCCTTCAGGATATTCTGATCCGTTACAAGAGAATGCAGGGCTACAATGTCCTGTGGTTGCCGGGCAAAGACCATGCCGGCATCGCGACGCAGGTCAAGGTCGAAAAGCAGATCGCGGAAGAAGGTCTCAATAAATATGACCTCGGCCGTGAAAAATTCCTGGAACGTGTATGGCAGTGGAAGGAAAAATACGGCAACCGCATTGGTCTGCAGATCCGCCGTCTCGGCTCTTCCTGCGACTGGTCCCGTGAACGCTTCACCATGGATGATATCTGTGCGCGTGCCGTTCGCGAGGTTTTCGTTTCTCTCTATGAAAAAGGCCTGATTTATCAGGGCTTCCGCATCACGAACTGGTGCCCGCGCTGCCAGACGGCACTCTCCGACATCGAAGTCGAGCATGAGGATGAAGTCGGACATCTTTGGTACTTCAATTACCCGATCGCAGGCGAAGAGGGGAAATACATCCAGATCGCGACCACCCGTCCGGAAACCATCCCGGGCGATACCGCTGTCGCTGTTAATCCGGAAGATGAACGCTACAAAGACCTCGTCGGCAAGAAGGTCGCACTGCCCGGCACCGGCCGCGAGATCCCGATCATTGCCGATGAATACGTCGACATGGCTTATGGTACCGGCTGCGTGAAGATCACACCGGCGCATGACCCGAACGACTTTGAAGTCGGACAGAGACACCAGCTTGAGACCATCGTCATCATGAATAAAGATGGCACGATGAATGAAAAGGCAGGCAAGTATGCCGGCATGGATCGCTACGAAGCGAGAAAGGCCATCATTGCTGATTTCAAAGAAGCAGGCCTTCTCGTCAAGATCGAAGAAACAAAGCATGCAGTCGGTCACTGCTCCCGCTGCAAGACCGTCGTCGAACCGATGACCACCCAGCAGTGGTTCGTCAAGATGAAACCGCTCGCCGGCCCGGCTATGGAAGCTGTCACCTCCGGCAAGACCAAGTTCGTCCCGGAACGTTTCTCTAAGACCTACATCCAGTGGCTGTCGAACATTCATGACTGGTGCATTTCCCGCCAGCTCTGGTGGGGACATCGTATCCCGGTCTGGTACTGCGATGACTGCGGCGCTGTCTCTGCGTCCCGCACCGACCTGACGGAATGCCCGAAGTGCCACAGCCACCATATCCATCAGGATCCGGACGTCCTCGATACATGGTTCTCCTCCGCGCTTTGGCCATTCTCCACGATGGGCTGGCCGGATCAGACCCCGACACTGAAGCAGTGGTATCCGACCTCCACCATGGTCACCGGTTACGACATTATTTTCTTCTGGGTGGCTCGTATGATGTTCATGTCCATGGAATTCATGAAGGAGATCCCATTCAAATACGTCTTCATCCATGGCCTTGTCCGCGACTCTCAGGGCCGCAAGATGTCCAAATCCCTTGGTAACGGCATCGATCCTCTTGAAGTCATCGAAAAATACGGTGCAGATGCGCTCCGCTTCACTCTGGTGACCGGCAATACCCCGGGCAATGATATGCGTTTCTACTATGAACGTGTCGAAGGAAATAGAAACTTCGCCAACAAGCTCTGGAATGCGACCAAGTTCACCCTGATGAACCTCGATGACTATGACAAAGATTTCGTTCCGACCAAGGAGCAGCTGACGCTGGCGGACAAGTGGATCCTCGACCGTCTCGCCTACACCGAAGACTATGTCGGTGCGAACCTCGACAAGTACGAACTCGGCGAAGCGGCAGACAGCATTTACAATTTCGCATGGAACTACTTCTGCGACTGGTACATCGAAACGGCGAAAGGCCGTCTCTATGGCCAGCACAATACGGATAGAAAGGTCACCCAGTATGTCCTCGTCTACACCCTGACCCGCATGCTGGCACTGCTCCATCCGTTCATGCCGTTCATCACGGAACACCTCTGGCAGCATCTGCCGCATGAAGACGAAACGCTGGCAAGAGCTCCGTGGCCGAAGGCAGACGAGGCTCTCCGTTTCCCGACCGAAGCAGAGCAGTTCGACCGCATCATGGACTGCATCAAAGCTGTCCGCAATATGCGCGCTGAAGCGGGTGTCACCCCGAATAAGGCCTGCCACATCCAGATCGCTGTCCTCCGTGATGACCTCAAAGCCTGCCTTGAAAATAACAAGGAATACTTTGAAAAACTTGGTCATGTCGAAGGCATGAAGCTCCTCGCAGCCGATGCGGCAAAGCCGGAAAATGCAAATGCGGCTGTCGTCACCGGACTGGAAGTCTACCTCGAGCTCAAAGGCCTCATCGATACCGCGAAGGAAAAGGAAAAGATCCAGAAGGCGAAGGACGCTCTTGCCAAAGATATTGCCCGCACGTCCGGCAAACTCTCCAATCAGGGCTTCCTCTCCAAGGCACCGGAGGCTGTCGTAGCGAAGGAAAAAGAAAAGCTGGCGACCTTCGAAGAAAAGATGAAGTCTTTGGATGAACGTCTGCAGTTCTTGGAACAGCTTGGCTAATGTAGGGACAGTCTATGGGGCGGGCTTTTGAAAAACCTCTGAGGCGTGCTGGTGGCGGCTTTGCCGCACATATAAATGGGCGATGCCCGAAGGTGGAATCAGTCACCAGCCGCCAGCCGCTCCTCATTCCTAATCCTCAGCCACTTACGATACTCATAAGGAGAAATCATGAATTACGAAGAATCTATCGCCTATCTGGAAGCGGCGGCATCCTTCGGGATCAAGCCGGGCCTCGAACGCATCGAAGCCATCCTTAAACGTCTGGATCATCCGGAAAAGGCTTACAAAGTCATCCATGTCACCGGTACGAACGGCAAGGGCAGCGTGGTGGCCATGATCACCAGCGTGCTGGAAAATGCGACTCTCAAAGTCGGCCGCTACATTTCCCCGCACCTCATCGACTATACCGAGCGCATCCACATCGCAGGCCACGATATTTCGAAGGAAGACTTCGCGAAGGCTGCGACCGTTGTCCGCGAGGCGGCGGAAAAAGCTATCGCTGACGGCGTCGAAGCTCCGACTGAATTTGAACTTCTGACGGCTATGGCGTTCTGGTATTTCAAGGAACAGAAAGTCGACTACGCAGTCATGGAAGTCGGTATGGGCGGGCTCTACGACTCGACGAATGTCATCATCCCGGTCGTTTCCGTCATCACGAATGTAGCGATGGACCACGAGAAATACCTCGGCAAGAATCTGGAAGAAATCGCGCATCAGAAGGCCGGCATCATCAAAGAGGGCATTCCTGTCGTCACCGCAGCCCAGCATGTGCCGCTGAAACAACTGAAAAAAGAAGCGCATGATAAGAAAGCGCGCCTTTATTTCTACGGAAGAGACTTTGAGATCGATACCCGCAGCAAGTACGGCCACGGACAGGTCGTCGTTGTCAAGCGCAAGGACATGCCCAAGGAACTCGAAAACTGTCTCCTCTTCGTGCCCTTCGTCGGCGCGCATCAGGCAGTCAATGCGGCTGTCGCGACCATGGCGCTCACGCTCATCATGAAGCAGGATGAGAGAGTCAATGAGAATGACCTGCGTGAAGGTCTTGCCCGTGCCCAGTGGAAGGGCCGCTTTGAGATCCATGATCTGGGTGGCATCCCATTCGTCATGGACGGCGCACACAATCCGGCGGGCGCGGAAGCACTGAAGGAAGCGATCGAAGAACAGTACCCGGACAAGCGCCGCGTCCTCGTCTTCACCTCGCTTCAGGATAAGGATACGGAGACTGTCATCCAGCTCCTCATCCGCAAGGGGGACCGCGTCTTCCTGACGGAAGCACCGACACCGCGCACCAGGAAGCCGGAAGAAATCGCTGCCATGATCGATGAGCAGAAGATCGCAGCCGTGCATACGGCAGAGCCGTCTGTCACGAAAGCACTGGATGCGGCACAGAAAGAAGCCAAAGATGGCGATGTCGTCATCATCTGCGGCTCCCTCTACATCCTTGGCGAAGCCATGGAGTGGATGGCCAAGAAGATCGGAAATTGAAAATAGTAAGGGAAACGGTTACATCGCCAGCGGGCGGTGTAACCGTTTTTGCTTTGGGGTTCAAGGTTAGCCCACGGGGCGCGCCATCCCATTGACTGCAGGCGAAAAAGGGGGGAGCGGGTTCTATGGGTTCAACGGGGGTGGTGCGGCGCATAAAATATGGAAGCGCCGCGGAGTATAAATAGAGCAATGCCCGAAGATGGCATTTCAGTGACTAGTCACAAGTCACAAGTCACTAGTCACTAGTCACTCGAGGCTCCTAATCCCTAGCCACTCATCCCTCATCCCTGCTTTCAAACTTCAAGTTGAAGTCTGATGTCTGATGTCTCCTAGTCTAATCCCTAATCCCTAATCCCTAGCCACAAGACACTTGTCACTAAGCACTAACTCATGTTTATTCCCATTATTTTTTATATCATTTACCCGAAAGGAAGCGTACACGATGAAATCTATTTACAAAAAAGGTGCCCTCTTTGCAGCAGCTGCTCTCATGGCTTTTGGTCTTTCCGGCTGCGGCGGTGACTCCGGCAATGCCTCCAAAGGTCCGAAGGACACCCTGACTGTCGGCGTTACGAACTTCGCAGACAGCCTCGAACCGACCGACAACTACTTCGGCTGGCAGGTCATGCGTTACGGCATCGGTGAATGTCTCGTTCACTTCGATGACAAGATGAATGCAGAACCATGGATCGCTGAAAGCTGGAAAGTCTCTGACGACAAGATGTCCTGGACCTTCAAGATCAAAGACATTAAATTCTCCAACGGCACCCCGGTCACTGGCGAAGCTGTCAAGAAATCCATTGAACGTACCTTCGCAAAAGCACCGCGTGCGAAAGCGATGTTCGAACTCGACCACATCACCGCTGACGGCCAGAATGTAACCATTTATACGAAAAAACCGATGGCTACCCTGCCGGGCATACTGGGGGATCCCCTCTTCATCATCGTTGATGTCGCTTCCGACGGCAAAGTAGACTTTGCAAAACAGGGTCCGGTCTGCACCGGTCCATACATGGTCAAGACCTTCTCCAAAGCAAAGACCGAACTCGATGCAAACCCGAACTATTACGCAACTGTTCCATTCAAGCACACCGTCGTCAACACCATCGACGACCCGAATACCCGTGCTATGTCTCTCCAAAAGGGTGAAATCGATGTGGCTGTCAACATTGCCGCCGGCGATATGCAGCTCTTCCAGGATAAGAAGAAATTCACCATCAGCAGCATTGCCTCCCTCCGCGACTGTCTGGCCCGCCTGAACATTTCCAACGGAAAGCCTCTCGCTGACAAGAAAGTCCGTCAGGCACTGATCCAGTCCCTCGACCGCGACACCTACTGCAAGGTCCTCCTGAAAGACACCTTTATCCCCGGCGGTCCCGTCCTTCCGCCGTCTCTGGATTTTGACTTCGACAAACTGAAAGCCGAATATCCGGACAACTATAATGTGGAAAATGCGAAGAAACTGCTGGCAGAAGCAGGCTGGAAGGATACCGACGGCGACGGCTATGTGGATAAGGACGGCAAGAACCTGGAACTGGATTTCGTCTATTACAGCGGCCGTGCGGAACTGCCTCTCTTTGCGGAAGCCACCCAGTCTGATGCCAAGAAAGTCGGTATCAAGGTGAACATGAAGAATGTGGACTACAACGTTCTTTACGGCATCGGCACCCGCGGCGAATATGATCTCCTGATCTCCAACATCCTCACTGAACCGGCAGGGGATCCGGAAGTCTTCCTCAACATGTACTGGAAGACCAATGTGAACGGCAGCAACCCCGAGAACGCCGCCGGCTACTCCAACCCGGAATACGATGCACTCTCCGATCAGCTGGCTTCCGAATTCGATCCGGCTAAGCGTAGAGACATCATCATCAAGATGGAAAAAATCCTTCAGGATGATGCAGCCACCGTCGTCTTCGGCTACCCGCAGACCAATATGATCTCCAACAAAGCCGTAGAACATGCGGACATCAAACCGTGCGACTACTACTGGATCACCAAGGATATCACTCCGGCAAAATAATTTGTGTAGCCAGCAGTTTGCTCTAAGCAGTAGGCGGCCAGCCATTTGCGGTTTGCTGCCTACTGCTTACTGCTTACTATTTTTACAAGGAGACTTTCATGCTATTAGAAGTCAAAAACCTGGGAATTGCCTACGGCGACAAGCCCCCCATCGTTCAGGGCGTCACATTCAACCTGGATGAGGGCGAGATCCTCGCCATCGTCGGCGAATCCGGCTCAGGGAAAACCACCGTCATCCGTGCTATCCAGCACGTCCTGCCCGGCGGCGGTCATATAGCGGAAGGTCAGGTCATTTTTGAAGGCGAAGATACCCAGAAGCAGACTCCTGAAATGCATCGCGCACTCTGTGGCACAGACGTCTCCATGATTTTCCAGGACAGTGGCGCTATGATGAATCCGATCCGCACCATTGGCACCGAATTCCGCGAATTCCTCGCCGTCCATGGCATCAAGGACGACAAGGAAGCCCATGACCTGATGATTTCCATGATCGAAATGGTGCGCCTTCCCAACCCGGAGCACATTCTGAAATGCTATCCCTACGAGCTTTCCGGCGGTATGCGCCAGCGTGTCGGCATCGCTATGGCGATGGCCATGAAGCCTAAGCTCCTCTTGGCCGATGAACCGACCTCCGCTTTGGACGTCACAAACCAGGCCATCATCGTCAAAGAAATGATGAATGTCCGTGACAAAATGAATACCGCCATCATCATCGTCACCCACAACATGGGCGTATCCTGCTACATGGCGGACTACATCATGGTCATGAAGAAAGGCCGCGTCGTCGAATACGGCAAAGCAGAAGATGTCATTTATCACCCGAAGGAAGAATACACCCGTATGCTCCTTGCGGCGGTTCCGAAGATGGGAGGCGAAGACGCATGAAAAACTACGGAGAAGAAATCCTCCAGATGGTCGACATCTGCAAGGTCTTCGACCTCGGTGACGGCAAGAAGCTCCATGCAGCCGAAAATGTCAATGTCACCATCCACAAAGGGGAGACCGTCGGTATCGTCGGGGAATCCGGCTCCGGCAAGTCCACCCTTGCCAAGATGCTGACCCGTCTTTACCCCATGACCAGTGGGAAAATCATTTTCCACGGCAAAGACATCACAGATCTCAAAGGCGAAGCTCTCCGCCAGCACCGCAAATCCATCCAGATGGTCTTTCAGGACCCCTCCACCGCTTTCAATCCGAAGCAGCGCGTCAAGGAGATCATCTGCGAACCACTTGAAAACTTCGGCATGATCGATAAGAAGGATGTCGAAGCCAAGGCGAAGGAAATGCTCCGTCTGGTCGATCTTCCCGAAGATTTCGCCGATCGCTATCCGAACAACATGTCCGGCGGCCAGCGCCAGCGTATCGCGATCGCACGCGCTCTGGTCCTCGAGCCGGAGATCATCGTCTGCGACGAAGCCACCTCTGCTCTCGACGTATCCGTTCAAAAGACCGTCCTCGATCTGCTTGATCGTCTGCAGAAAGAGACCCACGTGGCCTACATGTTCATCTGCCATGACCTTGCTCTCGCAAACAGCTTCTGCGACAACATCGTCATCATGCAGCATGGCAAGGTCGTAGAAAAGATCCATGACCTCAGAGAAGCGAAGGATCCATACTCCAAGAAGCTCCTTGCTTCCGTCTTCACCATCGAAGAAGGAAAGAACAAGGTCCTTCCGGACGAATTATTTAACTAAGAGTTTGCTTCGTCAAGGGTTATATTCCAATCATCTAACAAAACCAAATACCGCTAGTCTCAAGGTTATTTCATTACCCTTGAGACTAGCGGTATTTTTTTACATATTCCGTAAAAATATCATTTTGTTAGTTGCTTGAACAAATGATTTCCTAACATGCTAAGTGAAGTATTTGCTACATCAAGCATAATCTGTATCATATCTTTGTTTGTCCAATGTCCACCATTCCCCTGTGTATAGATAGATGCAGCTTGCAACATGATTGTCCGATTATTGCAAAAAACAAATTTATTTTTGCAAAGATTAGTATTTATTTTCATACCATAATTGGCGGCAGTAAGGCGATCAAGGCGGTTAAGAATTCCTGTATCATAATGCAATGTATAACTACTTCCATCTGGCCGCATCACTTCTATATCCTGCAACATGAAATTGGAGCCTTCTAAAAAGAGGATATATGGAAAATACGATTCAGATAACATATAATTGGCTATTTCACAAATATTTTTATGTGCACGTTCGATTGCATTTCCAGCTGCCATTAAATCTTGGTCAGTATGCGGTCCTACTTTTATTCCAGCTTTGATATTATCTATATCTTTCCCTTGAAATTTAGCCTCTGATACAACTACCACATGCCACTCATCATGGTCTCCCTTTACCTCAATAACACTACCATCTGGAATAATTTTAGCTGTCTTTAAAAATAATGTCTGCCCTAGTTCCCTATCAATATGAGACAAAGCAGCATTTATTTCCTTTTTAGATATATATTTCCTGTATCGGAATTTCAATTTTGGATATTTTTCCTGGAGAAGTTGCATTACGATTTTAGAATTATCAGATACTTTCCTATCATGTTTTTGTGCTTCTTCATCGAAAATGCCAATAACACCTTCAGCCGACTTTTGCTACTTAGTTAAACGGTCGGATTGTTGATTTCCTTTCATTTAACCTACTCCTCCTTCTTCTTTGCTCTTCAATATTGCAAAAAAGTCTTTGATATTATCTACCATTATATAATCTGCATTAAAAAGTCCACGTCCCATCAAATCAAGATGTTTCTGGAAAAAGTTTTCCGTTGTTATATCTTTATCACACATTAAACAATGACGACCATGTTCAATACAAGCTCTACCAGTTGTCCCACTACCTGCAAAAAAATCAAGTACTAACGAGCCTGGGTAAGAAAGTGCTTTTACTAAACGTTCTATGATTTCAACAGGTTTTTGTGTAGGATGCCCTACACGTTCTTTACTATTACCATTCACCCTGCCGATCTCCCATACATTAGTAGGATTTTTACCTTTTTTGGTATTTTCTGGATTTAATCGTTTATCTTTCAGTGCCAATTTTAACTGTTCGTCAGTATATGGCACCCTTACCGAATCTAAATCAAAATAGTAATTATTGGTCTTTGCAACCCAAACAATTTCTTCATGTCTATTAGCAAAATAACGATGTGCAGACATTCCATTTTTGTAATGCCAAATAATTGTATTAATCAGCTTAAATTTTGTATGCTTTCTAATATACTGTATTATATCAATCAAATCTCCTGATTTAGCATCCCTAAATTGTATACCTCCAAAAATGACCATATTTCCTGAATCAGCTAAAACTCGATAAGCCTCATCCAACCATTTGGAAGCCCATTCAATATAATCTTCATAGATATCCCATCCAGCAAGTTCCAAATTGTAAGGTGGGTCAATACAAATTAATTGAATAGAACCATCGGGAATTTTCTTTAAAAAATCACAGCAATCCATAATTTTTAAACAAACTACCGATTTCTTTGGAATATCAAAATCTATTGCTGTTTTATTTTTTAAGGTATTCTCTTTTCTCATTTTATTTAGAGTCATCAGTGCATGATTTGAATGCGATTTGTTATGAATTGCCATCATTTTCCGCTTTCTTATAAGATAGATTCCAGCAAACTGAACTATATTCGTGCCTATCATAAATTATAGTTAGTTTTATTTATTGTATCATGATTGACTTCATTTAAGATAGGAATTTCACGCAAAAAATCCCCCATGGAATATTCCATGGGGGATCAGGCAGCAAATATTATATTCCTCGGGGCTATATAGTGGGTGGGCAGTAATTCTCTTTCTTTAAAAAAGAGTATAGTGAGAAGCGGAAGAAGGAAAGAACAAGGTCCTTCCAGACGAGCTCTTCAACTGATCTCTGCATCATAAAACCGCCAGCCTCTCGGCTGGCGGTTTTTGATTGATGGGTGCTGGTGACTAGTAGCGACGTTACATCAAAACGCCGTATCACATTTTGTGATACGGCGTTTATGTATTCCCAAAAGGGACCCGTTGCACCTGATTCCTTATCCTAAGAATCCCCTAGTCTTCTCCGCTTCTACGACGCGGGAGAGCGCGAGCATGTAGGAGGCAAGACGATAGGTCACATGGTATTTCTCCTTCAGTGCGTACACATCCTCATAGGCCTCACGCATCTTTTTGGCAAGGCGCTCATTGTACTCTTCTTCCGTCCAGTAGTAGCCGGTACGGTTCTGTACCCATTCGAAATAGGAGCCCACAACGCCGCCGACATTGCTCATGACGTCTGCGAGGACCTCGATGCCCTTCTCTTCGAAGTAGGCATCGGCTTCCTCCGTGGTCGGCCCATTCGCCCCTTCCAGGATGAGACGGGCTTTCACCTTGCCCATGGTCTTTTCATTCAGCTGGTTCTCCATCGCGGCAACGAAGATGACATCGACGTCCTGCGCGAAAAGTTCGCTGTCGGGGATCATGACCGCCCCTTCCTCCGTATAGCCTTTGAGCGAGCGGCCATGGCTGTTCGCATAGGTGTACATCGCTTCGATGTCAAGACCGCTTTCCTTGTGCCACGTACCATTGATATCGCCGATGGTGGTAATCTTGACGCCCTTCCTGTGCATGAGGAGAGAGCCGACGGAGCCGACATTGCCGAAGCCTTGTACAACCATGGTGAGATCCTTCATGTCCTTATGATTCTTTTCACACCATGTTTCCAGCGTAAAGAGCAGACCACGGCCCGTCGCTTCATTTCTGCCGAGAGAGCCGCCCACGGAAAGAGGCTTGCCGGTGACGACACCGGGTTCCCACTTGCCGGAGAGCGCTGTATATTCATCGGCGATCCACGCCATGATCTGGCCATTCGTATTCACATCCGGTGCCGGTACGTCCTGATCCGGTCCGATGATGGGATAGATCTTTCTGATATAGCCGCGTGTCAGACGGGCGAGTTCACGTGTGGAGAGCTTGTGAGGATCGACCTTGATCCCGCCCTTTGCGCCGCCATAAGGGATATTGCCGATGGCATTCTTGATGGTCATCCACGCGGCAAGGGCTTTGACTTCGTTTTCATCGGATGCGGGATGGAAACGGATACCGCCCTTTGCTGCGCCTCGTGCGGTGGAGTGCTGTACGCGGTAGCCGGAGAAGACTTCGACATGCCCGTCATCCATCTGTATCGGGATGCTCACGGTGAGCTCGCGCTCCGGATAGCGGACAAATGCGTAGTCGCTCTCCCCGTAGCCTAGCACCTTCGCTGCCTTGTCGAGGATATGAAGCATGTTTTCATAAGGATTGTAGCTTGCCATTTTTGCCTCCAAAAGGAAATTGGAACCTTGTGCATTCTTAGACACACATGAAAATCCATAGCTTTACTATAGCACGTTTTGCGTCTTTTGAGAATATAGATGCATACATAAATGAGTATTTAGCATGAATTTACATTCATTATGATAAATTCATCATACAGAAATAAAAGCTGCCGGTTCGCCTCGACCATGGATACAGGGCATAAGAAATTCTGCAGGTTCCATGGGTTCAGGGTTCAGGGTTCAGGGTTCAGGGTTGTGGTGGCGGCTTCGCCGCAAATATATATGAGGCGATGCCCGAAGATCTTTTGAGATGCTACTATGCTCGTATCGCCAGCCTTCCCCTCGAGGGGAAGGTGCCCCGAAGGGGCGGATAGGGCACAGGCGGTATGA
>OGQZ01002609.1_pt1 | contig 12281 bp, 2 predicted proteins | sample 1553321 | NCBI WGS metagenome assembly OGQZ01 (sample SAMEA2579958, study PRJEB22360) | human gut metagenome | reverse complement strand
GCCACAGAGGGAACACCGTTTTCTACACCGGGAAACGGACAGCTTGTGGATGATAAGGAGAATGACAGTTCCAAGCAGTTTCTGACTGTACAGACAAAGAATGGAAATACCTTTTATATGGTCATTGACCGTTCCGGTACTTCCGAGAACGTGTACATGATGTCACTGGTAGATGAAAATGATCTGGCAGAGTTCTTAGACGAAAACGAGGAAACCGAGAAAAAAGAGGAATCAGCAGTTGTTCTTCCGGAAACGACTGCAGCACCAGAACCAGAAACTACCGTACAGCCAGAAACAGAAGTGAATCCAGAATCCGGTGGTAATAAAATGTTTGGTTCTGCGATCCTGGGCGGCGGCATTGTACTGGTATTCGGTGGTTTAGCTGCTTTTGTTTTAAGTAAATTCCGAAAGAAAAAAGAGGACGGTATTGTAGAGGAAGGCCTGGAATTTGCTGATGACAGTTACATCAATGAAGATGAAGAAAATGCGGAAGATCAGCAGAAATAACAAAAAAGCATAAGGTATGGAGAAAGGGCAGTTCTTTATGGACTGCCTTTTTGACAGGAACAGGAGGAAAACATGGCGAAATTTTTAGTGATTGCAGAGAAACCGAGCGTGGCACAGAGCCTTGCAAAAAATTTATCTGCTTATCAGAGAGAGGACGGGTATCTGGAGGGGAACAGTTGCATTGTCAGTTGGTGTCTGGGACACCTGGTAGAATATGCACCACCGGAATTTTATGACGAAAAATATGCAAAATGGCAGTTTGAGGATTTGCCGATCATCCCGGAAGTATGGAAAGTACAGGTATCAGAAGATAAAAAGAAGCAGTTTGAAGTGTTGTGCAGCTTAATGAACCGGGAAGATGTAGCGTATCTGGTCAATGGCTGTGATGCTGGAAGAGAAGGAGAACTGATTTTTAAAAGAGTTTATGATCTGGCAGACTGTCGAAAACCAGTGAAACGTCTGTGGATCAGCTCAATGGAAGATGAAGCGATTCAGAAAGGCTTTCAGTCCTTAAATGATGGGAGAGAATATGCAGGGCTTTGTAATGCTGCGGTATGCAGGGCACAGGCGGATTGGTTGATTGGAATGAACGCAACGAGAGCCTACACAACCAGATATTTTAAGCGTTTGGTAGTTGGCAGGGTACAGACACCGACGCTTGCCATGCTGACGGAAAGAAAAGAGAAGATCGAGCATTTCAAGAAAGAAGCCTATTATAAGGTTTCTCTGTCAGATGGGAAACTTATGGTAACATCAGAGAGTATCCCGTTAGAAATGGAAGCGGAAGAATTAAGAAAACTTTGTGATGGGACAGAAGCACTGGTCACAAGGGTAAAAAGAGAGCAGAAAAAGACTTTCCCACCAAAACTTTATGATCTGACCGGTCTGCAGAGGGAAGCAAATCGTTTTTTTGGATACACTGCCCAGAAGACATTGGATATGCTGCAGGAGCTGTACGAAGAAAAGATGGTTACCTATCCGAGAACAGACAGTCAGTATGTAACCGAAGATATGAAAGAAACGGTAAAAATGCTTGCCGAAGGCATGACAGATTTTCTTCCGTTTCTGGAATCTGGACAGACTAGAGGTAACATAGATCGTGTGGTTAATAATGCAAAGGTATCTGATCATCATGCAATACTGCCGACAAAAGAAGCAATGGAAAAAGGCATGGGAGGACTTTCCAGTGGAAAGAAAAATCTGCTGATGCTGATCGGACAGCAGCTTGTTCAGGCAACAGGGGAAGAGTACCTTTATGAGCAGACAGAAATTTCCGTACAGTGCAAAGAACATGAATTTACTGCAAAAGGAAAGCTGCCTGTGCAGATGGGCTTCAAAGAAGTGGAAGAAGCCTTTCGGAAATACTGTGTAAAGGATAAGAAACCTGACGAACCGGATCATAAGACAGAACTTCCAGAAGGATATGAGGAAGGAATGACTCTTGCCTCTGTGAAGGCAGAGAAGAGTACACATTATACTTCCCCGCCGAAGATGTTTACCGAAGATACCCTGCTTGCTGCGATGGAAACAGCGGGGAATAAGGAATTTGATTCTGAAACAGAGAAAAAAGGACTTGGGACACCGGCAACCAGAGCGAATATCATTGAGAAGCTGGTATCTTCCGGTTATGCAGAACGTAAAGGAAAACAGATTCTTCCTACCGTAGCAGGATGTGAGCTGATTCATGTAATGCCGGAGAATCTGAAATCTGCAGGCCTGACAGCAGAATGGGAGAATCAGCTTCTGATGATGGAAAAGGGGGAAATCCAGGAAGATGAATTTATGAATGGGATTGTATCCATGATTAATGAGATTCTTTCTATGTGCAGGGCAATTTCGGAAGAAGAACGGAACCGTTTTCAGATTGCAAAGGAAGTAATCGGGAAATGCCCGGTATGCGGTTCTGATGTATATGAGGGTAAGACCAATTATTACTGCTCTGACAGAAGCTGTCAGTTTGCTCTGTGGAAGTCGAACCGCTTTCTGGAAAGTATGAAAAAGTCGATGGATAAAAAGATGGCGGTGGAGCTTCTGAAAAATGGACGTACCCATGTGAAAGGACTGTATTCCAAGAAAAAAGACAGCAAATTTGATGCCGATCTGGTACTAGGGCTGGAAGATGGAAAAGCCAGATTCAGTCTGGAATTTCCTAAAAAGAAGAAATAAGGCACAGACGGAAGGAGGAATGAGTTATGGCTCATTTAGATGAGATACGGGGACTTGCAGAATATCATGCAACCCGTATCAGCAGTTCACCGCGAGATTGGATGAATTATCTGGATACTGCAGCCAGGCTGTATCGGTATCCATTTATGGATCAGCTTTTGATCCACGCACAGCGTCCAAAAGCAACTGCCTGTGCTTCTTTGGAATTATGGAATGAAAAAATGCTGCGGTGGGTAAATCGAGGAGCAAAGGGAATTGCTCTTTTAGATGAAACTATGCAGAAAACAAGATTCCGGTATGTATTTGATATTCAGGATACTCATAAGGTAAAAGGTGGAAGAACACCGTATTTGTGGCAGTTACAGGAGAAACAACAAGATGCCTTATTAAACCATTTAGAAGAAGTTTACGGACTGGAAGCTAAGGATGCAGGCAATCTTTCTGATGCACTGATGGCAACAGCAAAATACATGGTGGAAGAAAACCTGGATGAATATCTGGATGGCTTGACGTATGTGACAGAAGGAACGTACCTGGAGGAGCTGGAAGAAGATACCATCCGCAGCGAATTTCGCAGTCTGTTGACAGACAGCATTTATTATACGCTGGCTTCCAGATGCGGACTTGATCCAATGGAACGGCAGGAGGAAATGGATTTTGTACATATTACAGATTACAATCACCTTTCGGTGCTGACATTCATTGGAAATGCCACAAGCAGGGCGAGTGAATCAGTTCTGGTGGATATTGGAAGATATGTACACCGCATTTCATTAGAAGAAATGAAAAAAGGTATTGAAAATTCAGAAGAAAGGAATTATAATAACTTTAACACGTTAATTCGTGAAAGCATAGAAAACAATGATACTATTACAGAAAAAGAATATTCACAGGAAAATGAAGGAGGAAATGAGTATGGCACTGACATATCATCGCAAAGGGGATTATCTGTTTCCGAATCTGACAATCCAGGAGACAGAGGTACAGATTGGGAAATACGGAATGCTGCGGAGGACATTTCTGAAGGAACACAAGAACAGCCTGTATCAGAGCCTGTTACTGACCGGGAAACTGAACAGCCATCTGGAAGAGATCGAGAAAACAGCACAGAAGAGATTGGAAGTACAGATGGCGAAACTGTTGGAGAAGAATCCGGCACCATCGAAAGAGGAGAACCCGATGGCGTGGACAGCACATATGAACAGTCTGACGGCAACAGCGGAAGAGAGCATCTTGACGGAATTGGTGTACAGCTAATTGAAGACACAAGTGAAGATCAGTTAAGTAAAGCAGAGGAAGAAATTGCCTCTGCTTTATCTTTGCCCGAACTTCCATCTGTAAATGAACAGAAAAGAGAAATCGAAAACAGAATAGCTGCCCTCTATGCCGGGGAGATTGCCATTCCAAGTGAGGTGGTCGATGAGGTTTTAAGAACCGGAGGAAACCGAAGCAAGAGCCAGCTTCGTATTATCTATAATTTTATGAGTGAACAGACACCGGAAGAATATACAGAGTTTGTGAAGCGGGAGTATGGGACTGGTGGAAAGGGCTTTGAAATCAATGGCATGGAATATTCTGTCTGGTTTGACGAAACGGGATTGCAGATTGCAGTAGGGCATACGGTTACCGATCAGATTCTGGATAAGGCGTTTTTATCCTGGGAAGATGTGAGTGGTCGTATCCATCAGCTTTTGAAGCAAGGCGAGTATGCACCACAGTCTGTACTTGATGTTGCAAGGGAGAATGCGATAAAGGAACATGCCCAGGCACTTGCCTATATGAAAGCGGATATGGCAGAGGGTGTAGCAGAACTTGTCTTTGATGAAGAGGATTTACCACATCTTCACAGTATTTATCCGGAAATTACTGATTATCTGGAAGAGAAACTAACAGATCCGGAGTGGCTGGCAGATCTGAACGAGCGTCTGGAAGGACTGGCAATGGCTTATGAGGAAGATAAAAGCATTATGCGGTTCCGCACCTATAATCCAATCAGAATATCCGGTCAGTTTCAGAAATTTGCAGCAGAAGTAATTCCATACAATGCCAGAGATGAATTCGCATGGCAGGAACATAAGGTGTTTATTACCCAAGATGAAATAGATGCTTTTCTTGCCGGTGGAGGTCCGTATTCGGATGGAAGGCTTTATACCTATTCTTTTTATCTTCTGAATGGAGATGATAAGGCAAGGACAGATTTTATCAAGGAAAAATATGGGATAGGCGGTCAGAGCCATGCTTTATGTGGGGCAGATAATTCACATGCAGATTATGACGGGAAAGGGTTGAAGCTGGAGAGAGGGGACTATGGGAATCCAGATACTTCGGTGTTGCTGCCCTGGGCAAAAGTTGCAAAAAGAATCGGCTATCTGATTGATAACCAGCAGTTCTTACGTTCCGCAGATTATTCCCGTATGCCGGAATATGAGAGGGAACGGATTGCAGGAAAAGTGATCAGCTTTTATGCAAGACTGCCAGAAGAAATCGAGCGTCCGTTTAAGCAGGATTTCTTTAATGAAGAAGCAAGAAAAGAACTTCCTGTTATGCTGAATGATTCGGAGCAGTCGCAGAAATTGTTACAGGCGATGGACGATGCACTGGCAATGCTGCCATTGGATTTTGAATCAGTGAATGAAACTTATGAGAAGAAATTACAGCTATTGACGGAAGTACATCAGTATGTGGAAGGCAGCTATACGATTTTCCCAGCACAGGAAGTACCAGATCAGGCAGATGGCTTAGATGGATACCAGATGTCTTTATTTGATATTGTGAGTGCCTCCGAACCAGAAGAAAATACAGAAGAACCAGAAGTGGAAGAATCGTCTGCAGAAATGGAGGAGGTACAAAAAGGGGAACCAGAATCTGAGCCAGAAGATGTAGTTGTACAGGAACAGTGGAACGAGAATGTATTTGAATATCAGGGGTATCATTTTGAACCAGTGGGGATTCTTCCACAAGGTCTGGAAGGGAAAGAACTGGTAAACCAGACAAGAGGAAATACAGAATTGCATTTGACTACCTACGAGCGAGAAGATGATATTTTATATTCCTATGCAGGATTCTACGAAGCAAGTGGTTCATCAAAAGCTGATATTTTCCGGTGTATGGAAACCGGACGAAATTATATTCCAGGGGAGAACGAACTGTTTGGCTATGAGGGAGAATTTTTACCATATCTGCAGAATGAACAGGTGCAGGAACAGGAACCTCATAATTTCCATATTACGGACGATGACCTTGGCTCTGGCGGTCCGAAAGCAAAGTTTAAAGCAAATATGGAAGCTATCCGGCTGCTGAAAGAACTGGAACAGGATCAGAGATTAGCAACACCGGAAGAACAGGAAGTGTTGTCAAGATATGTTGGATGGGGCGGTATTCCACAGGCTTTTGAAGAAAGAAACAGTGCCTGGGCAGCGGAATATACGCAGTTAAAAGGAGTCCTCACACCAGAAGAATACAGTGCAGCAAGGGCATCAACGCTGAATGCCTTTTATACTTCTCCGACAGTCATCAAGGCTATGTATGAAGCACTTGGAAATATGGGACTGAAACAGGGAAATATACTGGAACCGTCCTGTGGAGTAGGAAACTTTATGGGACTTTTACCGGAAAGTATGAGTGCTGCAAGTATGTATGGCGTAGAACTTGATCCGGTTTCCGGGCAGATTGCAAAACAGCTTTACCAGAAGAACAGGATTGCAGTACAAGGATTTGAGGAAACCAGTTACCCGGACAGCTTTTTTGACTGCGTGATTGGAAATGTACCGTTTGGGGCATATCAGGTCAGTGACCGCAAATATGACAGATACCATTTTATGATCCATGATTATTTTATTGCAAAATCCTTAGATCTGGTACGTCCGGGTGGAGTGGTGGCAGTTGTCACATCAAGCGGTACGATGGATAAACAGAATCCGGAAGTCCGACAGTATTTTGCAAACCGGGCAGACCTGCTGGGGGCAATCCGTTTACCGAACAATGCTTTCCAGAGAAACGCCAATGCCAGTGTGGTTGCGGATATTCTGTTTTTTCAAAAAAGGAACAGGGCTGCAATCACAGAGCCAGACTGGGTACAGTTAAAAACTACACCGGAAGGCTATATGGTCAATTCCTATTTTGCCGACCACCCGGAAATGGTACTTGGGGAGTTCACAACAGAAAGTACCCAGTACGGAAAACAGGAAGTGACGGTAAAGGCAAAAGAGGGAGCAGATCTGGCAGAGCAGTTAAAAAAAGCAGTAAAGCATATCCAGGGAACTATTACAGAGCAGGAGATTTCGGATACGGAACTGGAAGAACAGGTGGTATCCATACCAGCAGATCCGAACATTAAGAATTTTAGCTTTGCACTTGTCGGAGAGGATATTTATTACAGGGAAAATTCTGTTATGAATAAGATGGAACTTCCCGTTATGACAGGCGAGCGTGTCAGAGGCATGGTTGCCATCCGGGATGCAACAAACAGGCTTCTGGAACGGCAGTTGGAAGAATGCAGTGATGAAGAGGTCGCCAGCTTACAGGCTGAATTGAACCGGGTTTATGACAGCTTTACTGCCAAGTATGGACTACTCAGCAGCAATGCAAATAAAAGGGCGTTCAGCATGGACAGCAGCTATTGCCTTTTGACTTCCCTTGAATTTCTGGACGAAAAGGGCGAGTTGAAGCGGAAAGCAGACATATTTACGAAAAGGACGATCCGCAGGGCAGAGCCGGTAACATCGGTAGACACTGCAAGTGAGGCACTGGCGGTATCTATCGGGGAAAAGGCAAAAGTGGATATTCCTTATATGATGGAGCTTACCGAGAAAACAGAGGAAGAGGTCACAGAGGAGCTTACGGGTGTTATCTTCAAGAATCCGCTTACGGATAAATGGGAGCCATCCGACGAGTATCTTTCCGGGAATGTCAGGGAGAAGCTGAACATTGCAAGGCAGTTTGCAGAAAACCATCCGGAATATATGGTCAATGTGCAGGCGCTGGAACGGGTACAGCCGAAAGACCTGGATGCTTCCGAGATTGAAGCAAGGCTTGGTGCAACATGGATTTCCCCGGACTATATTACAGAGTTCATGGCAGAAACATTCCATACACCACGACAGCATATCAATTATGAGCGTATCAAAGTACAGTATGCGGAAGTGACCGGGCAGTGGAACGTAAAAGGAAAGAACGTGGACAGCAGCAATAACCCGCTTTCCACCGCAACTTACGGAACACAGAGGGCAAATGCTTACAGGCTGTTGGAAGATGCACTGAATCTGCGTGATACAAAAATCTATGACACAATACATGATGCGGATGGGGAACACCGGGTACTGAACCGGAAAGAAACTACCCTGGCACAGCAGAAGCAGGAACTGATCCGGGAGGAATTTAAAGAGTGGATCTTTAAGGATATGAGCCGACGGGAAACACTCTGCAAAATTTATAATGAACGGTTTAACAGCATCCGGCCAAGGGAATATGATGGCAGTCACATTCAGTTTGTCGGAATGAATCCGGAAATTAAGCTGATGGAGCATCAGAAAAATGCGGTGGCACATATCCTTTATGGAAATAATACCCTGCTTGCACACTGCGTAGGTGCAGGCAAGACGTTCCAGATGATTGCAGCCGGCATGGAGAGCAAGCGTCTGGGACTGGCACAAAAGAGCCTTTATGTGGTTCCAAACCATTTGCTGGAACAGTGGGGAAGCGATTTTTTACGCTTATATCCGGGAGCAAATATTCTGGTGGCAACGAAGAAAGACTTTGAACCGGCAAACAGAAAACGGTTCTGTTCCAGAATCGCAACAGGGGATTATGATGCGGTCATTATCGGACACAGCCAGTTTGAGAAAATCCCGCTTTCCAGGGAAAGGCAGATTTCATTGTTGGAAGATCAGATCGCAGATATTACCTATTCTATTGAAGCAGCAAAAGAGGAAGCGGGACAGCAGTATACGATCAAGCAGATGGAAAAGACAAAGAAAACCCTGAAAGCAAAACTGGAAAAACTGAATGACCAGACACGAAAGGATGATGTGGTGACTTTTGAGCAATTAGGCGTGGACAGGCTGTTTGTGGACGAGTCACATTTTTACAAGAACCTTTTTTTATACACAAAAATGCGGAATGTGGCAGGCATTTCACAGACCGATGCACAGAAAAGTTCAGATATGTTTATGAAATGCAGGTACATGGATGAGATTACCGGGGGAAAGGGAATCACGTTTGCAACGGGAACACCTGTATCAAACAGTATGACTGAATTATACACCATTATGAGATACCTCCAGTATGATACTTTAATGAATATGGGAATGGGACATTTTGATTCGTGGGCAGCAACTTTTGGAGAAACAGTTACGGCAATCGAATTGTCACCGGAAGGGACGGGCTATCGTGCAAAAACACGATTTGCCCGTTTCTTTAATCTTCCAGAACTGATTTCCATATTTAAAGAAGCTGCGGATATTCAGACTGCAGATATGCTGAATCTTCCTGTACCGGAAGCAGAATATATCAATGAAGTATTAAAGCCGAGTGAGGAACAGAAAGAAATGGTGGAAGCCTTTTCGGAACGTGCAGAACAGGTCAGGGGCGGTGCAGTAGATCCAAGGGTAGATAACATGCTCAAGATTACCAATGACGGAAGAAAATGTGCATTAGACCAGAGGCTTTTGAATGATATGCTACCGGATGCAGGGGAAAGCAAGGTAAATGCCTGTGTGGAGAATGCTTTCCAGGTATGGGAGGACGGAAAAGATACACAGGCTACCCAGTTGATCTTCTGCGACCTCAGCACACCGAAAAATGATGGAACATTCAACGTGTATGATGATGTAAGAAACAAGCTGGTGGAACGGGGAATCCCGAAAGAGGAGATCGCATTTATTCATGAATATAATACGGAAGTAAGAAAAGCGGAGCTGTTTGCAAAGGTGCGGGCAGGGCAGGTAAGAATCCTGATGGGTTCCACTCCGAAACTCGGTGCTGGTACCAACGTCCAGGACAGATTACTTGCACTGCATCATCTGGACTGCCCCTGGAAACCGTCTGATCTGGAACAGCAGGAGGGACGTATTCTCAGACAGGGAAACCAGAATGACAAGGTAAAAATCTTCCGGTATGTAACGGAAAATACGTTCGATTCGTACATGTGGCAGATTCTGGAAAACAAGCAGAAGTTTATTTCACAGATCATGACCAGTAAATCCCCGGTGCGTGCCTGTGAAGATGTAGATGATACAGCTCTATCTTATGCAGAGATCAAGGCACTGGCAACAGGAAACGAATACATCAAAGAAAAGATGGATCTGGATGTGCAGGTAAGTAAACTGAAACTTCTGAAAGCAAACCACACCAGTCAGATCTATCGTCTGGAATCGGATATTGCAAAGCGGTATCCAGTACAGATTACCGCATTAAAAGAGAAGATTGCCGGTATGCGTGTGGATGCAGATGTGGTTAAAGGAATAGATTTACAGGATAATGACCACTTTGCAATGACAGTCGGTGGAAAGCTGTATACCGATAAAAAAGAAGCGGGAGTTGCACTACTTTCAGCAGCATCCGGCTTGAAGTCCGTGAAATCAGCAGGGCAGATCGGGGAATATCATGGTTTTGCACTTTCTTCAGAATATAATTTCCTGTCGAATACTTATACCATGACGATCAAGGGAAAATGTTCTTATAAAATTGAGTTCGGAAAGGATACTCTGGGCAATATCCAGAGAATTCATAATGCACTCTCTGCAATCGGGAAAAAGCTGGCAGATACCGAGCAGAATCTGGAAACGGTACAACAGCAGTTAAAGACCGCACAGGAAGAGGTGCAGAAGCCATTCCCGAAAGAAGCGGAACTGAGTGAAAAAATGGAACGTCTGGCAGAATTAAATGCCATGCTCAACATGGATGAGAAAGGGGGAGAAAATCTTCTGGCAGATGAGGGAATCGGGGAAAACCCGGAAGTAAACATGCCGGAGGAACGACAGGACAGAATTGCTGACAGTGTTCATAAAACATCTATTCTGGAAAGACTGAAAGAACAGAAACAGCAGGAGCAGACAAGAGAAACACAGCAGAAACCTAAAAAGAAACATGAACAGGAGTTATAAAGGGTATCCCGTCAGAGTGACCAGAGCTTTGGCGGGATTTTTCTATGGAGGATTTGATTATGGCAAACAGAGAAGAACAATTAAAGCAGATTACAGAGCAGTTGGAACAGGGTGTTGCAGAAATATTCACATCAGAAAAGTATACCGAATATCTGAATACAATGGCAAAGTTCCATAATTACAGTTTCAATAATACTCTGCTGATCGCCATGCAGAAACCGGAAGCGACACTGGTAGCGGGGTATCAGGCATGGCAGAAGAAATTTAACCGGCAGGTAAAAAGAGGGGAAAAAGGCATCCAGATCATTGCCCCGGCTCCGTTTAAAGAGAAACAGGAGATTGAAAAAACTGATCCGGAAACAGGAGAGATTGTGATCGGGGAAGATGGACAGCCGGAAACAGAAGTAGTAGAGCGTGTCATTACAAGATTCCGGGTTACGACAGTATTTGATGTCAGTCAGACCACAGGAGAACCGATTCCAGAGTTTGAGGTATCAGAACTGGAGGGGGATGTTCTGATCTACCATGATTTTATGGAAGCACTGAAAACGGTTGCCCCGGTTCCCATCCGTTTTATTGAGATTGATGGGGAGGCGAAAGGCTTTTATCAGCTTGTCGATAAATATATCGCTGTCCAGCCTGGCATGAGTGAAGCACAGACCATGAAAACAGCGGTGCATGAAACGGCACATGCAGTATTGCATGATCGTGACCAGATGGAAGCAGAGGGCATCGTAAAAGACCAGCTTACAAGGGAAGTGGAAGCAGAAAGTGTTGCCTATGTGGTATGCAACCATTTTGGACTGGATACATCGGAGTATTCCTTTTCCTATATTGCGAGCTGGTCTTCCGGTAAAAATATGAAAGAGCTTCGTGCTTCTATGGACACCATCCGTAAGACTTCTGCTGATATGATCGGACAGATTGAGGAAAAACTCAAGGAACTTCATATCGAAAGGCCAGAGCAGGAAGTAACTGCTGTGGAGCAGACAGAAGAACTGAGTGTCATGCAGTATGCGGAGCAGACCATCAACCGTCTGGAACAGGAACGGACGATTTTCAGCAATGACCAGAGAAACCTTATCGTGAATTTTGCTTATAAACTGGATGACAGGGAAGCGACGGAAAAACTGGCAGAGAATCTTGCAGAATCTATTCTGGATGGAAACAGGGAAGCGGTACTAAAACTGATTGGAGAAGCGGAGGAACAGATTGACAGTCTGCCGGATTCGATGATCGGTTTATCAGAATTGCATGAAGCCGGATTTTATTCAGAAAGTATGCTTCCGCTTACCAGGGAACGGGCAGTGGAACTGCACCATGAGGGAGTAACGATTTACGGGCTGACCGGAGCAATTGGCGGTCAGGAGCAGTCGCAGAGGGTTATGAATCTGGAATTGGATATTTTAAAGCATGACGGGTTATTCGGAGTGACGAAATTTGAATGGGAAAATTACCGGAGAAGTCAGGAAACGGTTATGACACCGGAAGAAAAAGCAAAGATCA
>OGQZ01002605.1_pt1 | contig 12289 bp, 8 predicted proteins | sample 1553321 | NCBI WGS metagenome assembly OGQZ01 (sample SAMEA2579958, study PRJEB22360) | human gut metagenome | reverse complement strand
TTTTATGCAACCGGATTATCAAATGCAAAAACAAAAGAACAAATAAAGGCTTTTAATGGCAGTCTTATAGAATATGGAATAGCAGACAAAAAGCAGCCTAAAGACTGGTATGAGGCGTTTATGAAATTAAAACAGCTCCTGCTTGATGAAGGGGTGAGAAGAGATCCGGTCAGTGGCAAAAAGGTTGTATTTTTGGATGAATTGCCATGGATGGATACAGCAAGATCGGATTTTAAAAGTGCTCTGGAATATTTTTGGAACAGTTGGGCATCGTCACAGAAGGATTTGCTGCTTATCGTGTGTGGCTCTGCAACATCATGGATTATAAACAATCTCCTTGGTGATAGAGGAGGATTTTACAACAGAATAACAAGACAGATACACCTGTTTCCTTTCACCTTGAGAGAGTGCGAGGAGCTGTACCGGATGAACGATATCCGGATGACAAGACAACAGGTTATAGAAAGCTATATGATATTTGGAGGAATACCATATTATCTGAATTGTTTTGATAAGCGTCTCAGTCTGGCGCAAAATGTTGATGAATTACTTTTTAAAGAAAACGGACAGCTATATTATGAGTATGACAGGCTTTTGAAGTCATTGTTCAAACACTATGAAAGACATGCCGCAATAATAGATGCGATAGCTCACAGCAAGAGTGGAATGAAAAGGACAGAAATGGCAAAAATTGCGAAAATAGGAGATGGTGAGCCTCTTACAAAAGCATTAAATGAATTGGAACAAAGTGGATTTATCAGAAAATATAAAAATTATGCCAAAGAAAAAAGTGGTTTCTATTTTCAATTGGTAGACCCATTTATGTATTTCTGTTTTAAATTCATAAAGAAAAGAAAACATGAAAGCTGGATGTCATATGTGAATACTCCCGGTTATTTCTCGTGGTCAGGCAATGCATTTGAGCTTGTCTGCTTATTACATGTAGACCAGATAAAAAATGCACTCGGAATATCAGGTGTTGAGACGATGGAATATGCGTGGAGGAGCGCCAAAATAAAAAATGGTGCACAGATAGATTTGTTAATAGATAGAAAAGATGATGTGATTAATGTATGTGAGATAAAATACACGCTGAGTCCATATGAGATAGATTCCAAATATGAACTGGAGCTGAAAAACAAACTAGAAGTTTTCATGAGCGAGACAGCCTGCAAAAAGGCCCTGCATCTGACATTGATCTCTGCAAATGGCATAAAACGCAATGCACATAGCGGAATAGTACAAAACGAGATAACCGGAGAAGATTTATTTTCAATATAAAGTTTCAAAAGAATCAGCCGATATAATTCCTAGAAAGACAGCATAATGTAACCGTAATGATTCAATTGCACACATATATCACACGGAGGTGTTTAAAATGGCAATAGAAGCAATCAAGGGTGCGGGCATGGTTTATCAGGGAAGTACGTCAACCGCACAGGTAAAGGAAGAGTCGCAGAGCAAGGCGGAGGTGTCCAGCAAAGACAATCAGATAGTATCTGACACCGTAGCCAAAGAGACACAGGCGATGAACACAAAGGAAGCAAGTGGGGACTCATCAGGCGAGGCCGGCAGCCAGAGCCAGGCACAGCTTGCTGCACAAAAGCAGAATGAGAAAAACATGCAGCTTAAAAAGGCTGTGGATGATATCAACAAGAGCGCGTTGGCTGACCAGTCGGAGGCAGTGTTCGGCATCCATGAGAAGACTAACCGCGTGACAATAAAGATAGTTGATAAGAAGACAAAGGAAGTCATCAAGGAGTTTCCGCCGGAGAAGACGCTCGACATGATAGCGAAGGTCTGGGAGATGGCAGGACTCATGGTAGATGAGAAGAGATAGGAGGACATCATGGCAATCAGATTATCGGGAATGAATTCGGGCCTCGATACGGATTCAATTGTCAAAGCACTTGTATCAGGCTATACAACCAAGAAAGAAAAATATGAAAAAGCACAGACAAAGCTTGGCTGGAAGCAGGAATCCTGGAAGTCACTGAATACCAAGGTGTACAGTATGTACAGTAATATATCAAACCTGCGATTTTCAAGTGCCTACAACCTTAAAAAGACATCGGTTTCAGACACGACAAAGGCCACAGTTACAGCATCATCAACAGCTCCAAATGGTACGCAGTCGCTTAAAATAAAGGAGACCGCAAAGGCAGGCTCGCTCACAGGAGCACAGATAAATGCCTCAAGCTCAACGACCACACTGGCTCAGCTTGGCTATACAGGTGGAGATGCACAGATAAATGTAAATACAGGCGACACCACAAAGACTATCACGCTGAGCGAGACATCCACAATGTCAGACGTGGAGAAGCAGCTCAAGGAGACAGGACTTAATGCCAGCTATGACAGCAACTACAAGCGTTTTTACATAAGCTCAAAGGACACAGGTGTAGAGAATGACTTCACACTAACAGGAGCAAATGCCGCAGGAGCGAGCGCACTCTATAAGCTCGGAATCGCAGTGGGAGCATCGGCAGACGGAACCAGACCAAACCCATATGGAGAGTACGCAGGCCTGTCCGGTAAAAACAACGGCAACACACAGCAGAATATAGAAGACGCCAGAAACGCATATGTCACAGCAGCAGACAATGTTGCAAAGTACAATGCGCAGAGCAGCAACTTGCTCAATGCCATAACATATGGCAATGCTTATGCGGATGTTCAGGACTTTTATGCAGCACACAGCAGTGCAGACAAGACAAAGCTTGAAACACTTGCAAAGCTTGGCTCAGGAAGAGACTCAGCCGTCATAATGAAAAACAGTGATGACAGTTACACCACATACAGTCTGACAACTGCAAAAGACGCAAAGGGCAATGCGGTATACAAATCAGCAGACGGCAAGTACATCTCAGCAAAAGAGACATATACGGCTGACGGCAAAACATATAAGAAGGATTCCGACGGCAATTATATCAACGTAGAGGATGAAACAGATAAATACAGCGGAGATACAGCAAAGCTGACCAAAAACGTGGCATATCATGAGGTTACAGAAAAAATATCATACACATCCACAACCGGCGAGGGCGATGACGCCAAGGAAGTGTCATACACAAAGGTCGGAGACACTGATGAAAAGCTTCAGGATGCAAACAAAAAAGTATATACCAAGCGCGCGGACGGCAAATATTATGCAGACGGTGAACCGGATGATTCAAAAAACGGCATAACAATCACATCAAAGGCAGATTACACATCCAAGGGAGTGTCGCTTACAAATGCGGAGGCTGCGAACACAGCCTATACAGCTCTCACAAATGGTATATCAGAGGCTGATCTGAACACATACACAGCAAACCTGTCAACAGTCACAGCCTTTGAATCATCAGAGGATACAGTGCTGAAAAAGGATGATGATTACACCATAAGCAAGCTCACAGAGGCTGTCCACAGTGCGTATGCGGACAACGGCAGAAAAGCCGGAGTGCAGGCACTTATATCAGGAACCGGCGCCTATGCATCAGGTAGTGATGCAGTAGATAACAGCTACGCGGGCAGAGTATCAGCGCTCACAACAGCAGCACAGACAGCACAGGAGACCGTAGACAAAAACAGCATCGTAAAGGATCTTGCAGCAATAAAGGACACAAACTCAGAGGAGTACAAAGCAGCCCTTTCAAAGCTGGTAGATGAAGTGGATGCAGCGTATGACCTGTCATCAAGCGCACAGTACAATACCGATGCCAGCAAGATAGACGGAAAAGACGCAGAAATTGAGTTAAATGGCGTGAAATACACCGGAGCCAGCAACAGCTTCAACATCAATGGACTGAACATTACAGCACTCTCAAAGACCTCCGGCAATGATGAAATCAGCATCACCACAGCCACGGATACACAGGGCATTTATGACAAGATAAAGGACTTCCTGACAGAGTACAATAACGTCATAAACGAGATGACCAAGCTCTACAACGCAGCATCAGCAGGCAGCTATGAGCCACTGACAGATGATGAAAAGGAAAAAATGTCCGACAAAGAGGTTGAGAAATGGGAGCAGAAAATCAAGGATTCCCTGCTTAAAAACGATACAACTCTCAGCGGCGTAATGACAGCCATGCAGTCAGCCATGTCATCAGCAGTGGAGATAAACGGCAAGAAATACTCATTCTCAAGCTTCGGAATCCATACGCTTGGCTACCTCAATGCTGCAGACAATGAGCAGAACGCATACCATATCGACGGAGATGAGGATGACACCAACACCTCAGGCAACACAGATAAGCTCATGGCAGCAATCAATAATGACCCTGACAGTGTCATGACATTTATGCAGCAAATCTCCAACAACCTCTACAAGGCAATCGGAGATAAGATGTCATCAACATCGCTGAGCTCAGCGTTTACCATATACAACGACAAGCAGATGAGCACAGAGTACAGTGATTACACAAAGCTTATCAAGGAGTGGGAGACAAAGATATCAGACAAGGAAGAATATTACTATAAAAAGTTCTCCGCAATGGAGAGCTCGCTCGCCAAGCTCAACAGTACACAGAGTTCACTCAGCAGCTATTTCTCATAAAGAATAACCATACATGAATCAGAATGTGTGAAATATATTGAAAATGTACATTTCAACAAACAGTAAATGTGCGAAATCAGGGAGGTAACAAATGTTACAAAGCAAAGGATACGCAGTATATGCAAACAGCAAGGTTCAGACAGCATCGCCAGCGGAGCTGACACTCATGCTCTACGAGGCAGCCATCAAGTTCTGCAACATAGCAGAGATGGCTATAGAGAAAAATGACATACAGAAAGCACACGATAATATCAAAAAGGTAGAGGCAATCATCGAAGAATTTCAGGCCACCCTGAATCACAAATATCCGGTAGCAAAGGACTTCGACAAGGTATATACATACCTCATGCAGAGACTGGTTGAGGCCAATATCAAGAAAGATACAAAGATACTCGATGAAGTGCTTGAGCACCTGCGTACCATGAGAGATGCGTGGAAAGAGGTCATGCGTGTCACTTGCAACGGAAGCAAGGTAGGCGTGTCGTAAAACAAAAAATAATAACGATAAAAGACAAAAAGGCTATTGCAAAGTTATAGAGCTGGGCAATAGCCTTTTTGAAAGGAGAACACCATGGAACAGACATACATCGCAATAATGATACAAAGCCTGGAGAAAAAAGAACAGGTGCTTGACAAAATAATAGAGCTTGACACAGTACAGAAAAACCAGCTCGAAGACCCAAACCTCACACCGGACGATTTTGATGATGTTGTAGAGCAGAAATCAAAGTTCATAGAGCAGCTGGACAACCTGGACAGTGGCTTTGAAAAGCTCTTTGAGCGAGTAAAAGAAGAGCTTGAAGGCAACAAAGAGACATACAAAGAAGAAATCCGCGTCATGCAGGACCATATCCGCAAAATCACAGACAAGAGCGTGAAAATCCAAAGCCAGGAAGCCAGAAACAAAGCCCTTATGACAAACAAATTCAACGGAATAAAAAAACAGGCCAGACAAGTGCGAAAGGGCGCGAATGTGGCCAGCAAATATTATCAGTCAATGACAAAGACAGGATATGTAGATCCGCAGTTCATGGACAATAAAAAGTGAAAATGGGTGGATGAAAACGGCGAAAATGGGTGGATGAAAACGGCGAAAATGGGTGAACAGCATGAATATACTAATATTTGAATACCACAACTTTGGAATAGAGGACGTAAAAGAAACCCTCACAAAAAACGGACACAAATACAAAGCAATAGAATCAGCCCTGATAAAGGAGCGCAAAAGCACAGAATTTGACAGCATCTTTGAAAAGGCATATGAAGAGGGCATAAATGGCAGACCATACGACTGCGTATTCACCTTCAACTATAGCCCGGTCATATCGGTCAACTGTAACAAGGTCAATCTGCCATACATAGCGTGGGTGTACGACAGTCCACATGTGGCACTGTACTCATACACCCTGATAAATCCATGCAATCATGTATTCATCTTCGATAAGATGCAGTATCTGGAGCTGAAAAATGCAGGAATAGACACAGTATATTATGAGCCGCTGGCGGTAAATATAGACCGCATGAAGCGCATGCTGGATAGCAAAAATGACAAGAATGCACAGATTGCAGAGCAACTGAAAAAAACACAGTCATGCGACATATCCTTTGTCGGAGCAATGTACAACGAAAAGCACAACCTGTTCAAAAGACTTGACGGAATAGCAGACTACACCAGAGGCTATCTAGAATCAATCATGAAAGCACAGCGCAAGGTTTATGGCTATTACTTTTTGCAGGAAATGCTCACACCACAGATAATAGAGGATATGCAAAAAGCATGCCCACTGGAGCCAAGCCCGGACGGAGTGGAGACCATACAATATCTGTATGCAGATTATTTCATGGCAAGACAAATGGCGAGCGATGAGCGAATCGAAACATTGAAGCTGCTCGGAAAAAAGCTTGGCAGTCAGTATAAAATCAATCTGTATACACACAATGCCACACCGGAGCTTGAAAAAATCAACAACGTCGGCGCAATAGATTACTACGATACCATGCCGTATATATTCAGAAACTCAAGAATCAACCTGAACATCACCATGCGAAGCATAAAGTCAGGCATACCGCTCCGCGGAATGGATATATGTGCAGCAGGAGGCTTTCTGATGTCAAATTATCAGGAGGATATGTATGACATCTTCGTGCCGGGAGAGGACGTGGTGCTATACGAGTCACAGGAGGATTTGCTGGCAAAATGCAGATATTACCTAACCCATGAGGCAGAGAGGCAGCAGATAGCAGCGAACGGATATGGTAAGGTTGCGGAGAAATGCAGCTATGATGTGAGGTTGGAGGAGATGTTTGCAGAGACGTTTAATCAGTGAAAGTAGGAAAAATTAATATAATAAAGTAAACTCTGGGACAAAAATACCGATATAATTAGTAGAAAAGGCAGCATGGAAGATGTTTAAGAGCCTATTATCAGCATCTGTAAACTTGGATTTTGAATGTTGAGAGAGGATATATTGGGAAGATTCTAAAATAATAATGAGGATATTGCCAGGGGAATGTTGCTGTAGTTACGACTGGTGATTATGATATCATGCCAGCAAGTGGGCTGAGTAATATGGTCTAGGCTAATAGAATGTTAGTGGTATATTGTCTGTTGTTATTATTGCAATAGAATATCAATATTGAAACTAAGTGGAAATTAAGCTGACGCATGGAGACAACACGACGTTTGTGTTAAATCAAAAGATATATTGTGCCATTCGAATGATTACGGTTTGAATGGCATTGTTATTTATGGAGAATAAAAGATGAAAAACGAGTTAAAAAACGAAATTGAAAATAATATACAAACTGGAAACATTAAAAAAATTTTTGAAATTTTAAATGAGTGTGAACGAAATTGTCCTAAAGACAGAGATTTAAAGTTTTATAAATGCATTTGTATGTTGCAACTGGGGGATATAGAGAAAGCAACAGAAATATCTGAAGAGTGTGTAAGAAAGTTTCCTACAAGCTATGAGGCATATTATTATAATGCTTGTGCGTATCAGGAGGCTGGAATGGTGATGGAGGCATTGAGAGCATATAAGATATCTCACTTTCTATATGATTATATGAAAATTGATAATAAAGATATGTACGATGATATGTGTAAACAGATAGACATATTGGAAGAACAGTTTGTTATGATGACAAATGACTTTATAGATAAAGGTGATATTAAAAATATCTTGAAGGCGGATTCGTTTATAAAAAGAATGAATAATTTTTGGGGAAAAAATGAGAAAGCAACTAGGAATAGTGAAGAGTTAATAGTAGGTACAGAATATTGGGTGGCAGATGATGATCTGAGATTTATCGGAATATATAGAAATCCTGAGCAATACTTTATTGGCAAGGAAAATATGAGTCTTATAAGGACACAAGCAGAATTTTTGAAGTTTATAAATAAGGGGATGGAGACGGAAATTAATAGCAGAGAAGGAGAATACCTGATTCCTATAGCGAGTGCTGAAAGAAATAATATTCATAATTTTGCAAATAAGGATAAAATAAATACTGTTGTACAGAGAGAGGCCAAGCATTTTAACTATTATAGAGTAAAAAATGGAACACAAATAATTTCAAAGCATAAAGCATATTATGGCTATCCGATTCCGCTAAAACATGATGCAAAACGAAAAAAACTTGTCTTGAGCTTTTTTGTTGACGGATTGTCACAGGAGGTTATTAATGGAGAAGATTTTAGAAGGCTTATGCCAAATACATACGATTTCTTTAAAAAAGGTACTGTATGTACAAATACTTTTAGTTGTTCTGAATGGACATTTCCAAGCCTAGCTACATATGAAAGTGGCTTGGACACATTAGGACATATGATGTTTCATAATATAATAGATGGGGAATTACCACAAAATGTACCTACATTAACAGAGCGTTTTAAAGAAAGGGGGTATTTTACCAGTAAATTGGACGGAGATTGGAGATGTATATATTCGTATGGATTCGCAAGAGGGTGCGATCAGTATGTATATCAAATTCAACCTATGGGGGCAAGAGCTGAACAGGAGATCATTAATGTAATTGAACATCTTGAGACATTTAAGGATACTGATCAATATTTATGGATGACAGTTGGTGATTTGCATGATATTGCAGATGGATATGATTTGTCACTTGCAGTACAAAAAAATCTTACGCTTGATGAACTGGAATATGAAGATGTTGGGAAGACATCTGTTAAACAAAACTATAGCTGGGGAAAAAGTCAGAGATATAAGAAGACTATTCAGTACTTTGATATGTTGTTTGGATTTTTATATAACTACATAGAGAAGAATTATAAGGATGATGAGATTGTTATAAGTCTTTTTGCGGATCATGGACAGGGGTATTTGGTTCCGAATGATAAACATTTTTTGTCAAAGGAGAGAACCAAGGTTGCATTTATGTTTCGTGGAAGCAATGTGGATAAAAAAATGTCAGATGAAATTATTTCAACGGCTGATTACTTGCCTATAATGTGTAAATTGTGTGATATACCGGTTGATTATGAGAAGATAAATGGTAGGCTTCCACTTAGTTTCGGAGGTGAAAAAGAGAGAGAATATGCTATAACAGAAAGTATTCATCCTGGAGATAAATATTGTGCGGTAGCAAATGCCAATGACTATGAAATATATTTTGATAATCAGGCTCTGACTGATGAAGAGGGAAGATTTGAATTAAAAGATTACAAGGTGTATGGGTACTATAAAGATGGTACAAATATCGAAGATAAGGCTTTATTGGATAAATATGAGAAGATTTTTCTGGAAAGAATAGCAGAGCATGTAATATATGACTAGATAATGAGGAGGAATATTTATGCAGGCAATAATTCTTGCTGCCGGAATGGGAAAGCGGTTAAAACATTTAACAGAAAACAATACTAAATGCATGGTGGAGGTTAATGGCATATCTATAATAGAGAGAACATTGAGAATACTGGATAGGAAAGCGTTAAATAAAATCGTAATTGTTGTGGGCTATGAAGGACAAAAGCTTGTAAATTATATTGAATCGTTAAATGTAGCTACACCGATTACATACATATGGAATAATGACTATGAAAAAACTAATAATATTTACTCTTTGTCATTAGCTAAAGAACATTTATGTGAAGATGATACAATTTTACTTGAATCAGATCTTGTATTTGATGAGGCTATTATAGATGGGGTGTTGACAGATGAGAGAAAATCGCTAGCTGTTGTTGATAAGTTTGAAAGCTGGATGGATGGCAGTTGCATGATTATAGATGATGATGACAGAATAGTAGATTTTGTGCCGGGGAAATATTTTAATTTTAATGATAAAGAGAAATATTATAAGACGGTAAACATATATAAGCTATCGAAAGATTTTTCAAGTAACATATATGTGCCTTTCCTGGCAGCCTATGAAAAGGCGATGGGTGAAAATGAGTATTACGAGTCTGTGATTAAGCTAATTGCTATGCTGGAGACTAATGAAATACGAGTTAAACGTATAGATGATCAGAAATGGTATGAAATTGATGATATTCAGGATTTGGATATAGCGGAATCACTGTTTACAGATGATCCGGCAGAAAGATATCGTAAAATAATGAGCAGATATGGGGGATTTTGGCGATATCCTCATATGACAGACTATTGTTATTTGGTAAATCCGTATTTTCCACCGAAAAGGCTATTAGATGAGATGGAGTCAAATTTTAAGACATTGCTCACGCAATATCCTTCTGGACAGAAGGTTGATTCAACGATATCTTCAAATATATTTGGAGTGAAAGATGAGTATATTATATTAGGTAATGGTGCGGCCGAATTAATAAAGGCTTTACTTGATATACAAACTGGGACAATGGGCATTATAGAGCCAGCATTTAATGAATATAAGAACAGATATTCAGGGAATGTGGAAATATATCATCCGTATATAAATGAAAAAGGATATAACGCAGATGATGTGATAAATTATTTTGATGATAAAAGTATCGGCTCTTTGGTTCTAATAAATCCGGATAATCCAACAGGTAATTATATACCGATACATGATGTACTAAAGCTTATACAATGGGCTGAAAAGAAACAAATAAAGTTTATTTTAGATGAGAGCTTTGTCGATTTCGTCGATTTGCAGGAGGACGAGAGTATTGAAGATGTTACTTTGATAAAGGACGATATATTGGAAAAACATACAAATTTATATATCATAAAAAGTATTTCCAAATCGTATGGCGTGCCAGGTGTTAGACTAGGGGTCTTGGCTTCGGCAGATAAGAAAGAAATGGGTTTGATAAGAAGCACACTGCCGATTTGGAATATAAATTCTTTCGGAGAGTTCTTTATGCAGATATTTAACAAATATAAAAAGAACTATATAGAAAGCATGGAAAAATTTAGAAATACAAGACGAAGGTTCTTGAGTGACTTGCAGGAGATAGATTATTTAAAGGTATTGCCAACTCAGGCGAATTATGTAATGTGCGAGGTAGTTGGCATAGATAGCGAACAGTTGTGTATTAGATTGTTTGACGAAGATATATTAATAAAAGATGTTTCCGGCAAGATATGCAACGGAAGAAGTTATATTAGAATAGCGGTTCGTACAGAAAAAGAAAACAATAGATTGATTGGATATCTTAAAAAGGTTTATAATGATTTGCAAAATTTTTAAAAAAATTTTATTTTAGGTATAAAGTATCGGAAAACAAGTCCGATATAGATAATAAGTAAGCAAGATATTACTTAATAGTAGCAAGTCAAACGAAGCGTACGGTCGGGCGGCGAACTACAATGATCAAACAGACTGAAGCATGGATGCTTCATTTAATTCAAGGAGGAAACAATTATGGTAGTACAGCACAATATGGCTGCGTCAAACGCAAACAGACAGTTAGGAATCAGCACAAGCTCACTTAGCAAATCAACAGAGAAGTTATCTTCTGGTTACAGAATCAACCGTGCAGCAGATGATGCAGCAGGACTCTCAATTTCAGAGAAGATGAGAAGCCAGATCAAGGGTCTTAACAAAGCTTCTTCAAACGCTCAGGATGGTATCTCAGCTATACAGACAGCAGAGGGCGCTTTAAATGAGACACATTCAATTCTTCAGAGAATGAATGAGCTTGCAACACAGGCTGCAAATGATACTAATACATCTGTAGATAGAACTGCTATTAAGTCTGAAATGGAGCAGCTTTCACAAGAAATTGACAGAGTACAGAGCACTACACAGTTTAATACACAGAATCTTCTTAATGGTTCATTTACTGGAAAGAAACTTCAAGTTGGTGCACTAAACAATCAGACAATAACTATTTCAATAAATGCAATGAATTGCAGTAATTTGGGATTAGGAACTACAGGCTCAAAGCTTGGAGTTGATTCTAATGCTTCAGCGGGAAAGACAATGTCTTACGTGCAGGCGGCTATTAAGGGAGTTTCAAAGCAGAGATCGTATCTTGGTGCAATACAGAATAGACTTGAGCATACTGTTAATAATCTTGATAATATTGCAGAAAATACACAGACAGCAGAGTCTCGTATTCGTGATACAGACATGGCTTCAGAGATGGTACAGTACTCAGCTACTTCTATCATCCAGCAGGCAGGTCAGTCTATGCTTGCTCAGGCAAACAGCCAGACACAAGGCGTACTTTCACTTATTCAGTAGGCAAAATAAAAAAGAAAAAGCGACTCGTATGGGCCGCTTTTTTTATATAGGCAAAACATATGATTGATTATATAAATGATATAATAAAAA
>OGQZ01002600.1_pt1 | contig 12296 bp, 10 predicted proteins | sample 1553321 | NCBI WGS metagenome assembly OGQZ01 (sample SAMEA2579958, study PRJEB22360) | human gut metagenome | reverse complement strand
GGCTGTAAGCGGCGTCTGAAACAAACCACCGAACCCCGCCGCCATACCGGTGATCAGCATAACGCGGCTGTCTTTTGGAAGATGAAATCTGCGCCCAAGTGCATGTGATAACGCTGCACCGATCTGCACGGCGACGCCTTCGCGGCCGGCACTTCCTCCGAATAAATGCGTGATCCAGGTTCCAGACATGACCAGAGGAATTAACAACAACGGAATATCCTCTTTTTTTTCTGTCCCGTCTCAAATACTAATGTCATCCCCTTTAAGCTTGTCTCGCTGAAATGATGATATAGCCATGTGATCAAAAGACCAGCAAACGGCAGAAACGGTATCAGATACAAATAATGGCCTGTCCGAAAATCAGAAATTGTCAGTAGTCCTCTGCCAAATACTGTATCAATGATTCCAACCAGTACACCGGTTAAAATGGCAAGCAATACATATTTCAGAGATAAAACAATCGTTTGTGATTTGTTTTCCATCCGTTTAATCCTTCGCTGTGCAATTTTTTGCACAAACATCCTTTCTTTATCTGATTATTTTTCGAAATCACAAAAAAAGCTGATACCCCCGTGCAGTCTACACAGAAGTCATCAGCTAAATTTAGCGGTTTCGAATTAATCGTGGGAGAACCTCATTCCCGTTTCATACTTTTTTTGTAAAATATCATATCTTTCGCGCTATGTCAATAAAAAATATTTTACATTACAACTTTATTGTGATACAGTATTGCAGTAATGTTTCATTCATGATATACTTGCAAAAATTTATATGAACAGACAAAGGAGAGTTTTGTTATGACAGGACAGACAATAGGACTGCTTCTCGTCATGATCATTTATCTGATCCTGATGGTTGGCATTGGTGTACTCTATTCCAAAAAGAACAATGATGTTTCTGATTTTTATCTGGGTGGCCGTAAACTCGGGCCGATTGTAACTGCAATGAGTGCGGAAGCATCTGACATGAGCAGCTGGCTTTTGATGGGACTGCCCGGTGTTGCGTATCTTTCCGGTTGTGCTGAGGCCGGCTGGACTGCGATCGGGCTTGCAATCGGTACCTATCTCAACTGGCTGATCGTTGCAAAACGCCTGCGCCGTTATACCCACAAAGCAAACAATTCCATCACGCTGCCGGCTTTTTTCGAAAACAGATACCGTGATAAAAGCCATGCACTGATGGCAATTTCTGCAATTATGATCGTGATTTTCTTTGTGCCGTATACCGCTTCCGGTTTTGCTGCATGTGGTAAATTGTTTTCTACACTGTTTGCTGTTTCCTATCTTCCGGCAATGATTATCAGCGCGATCGTCATTGTTTTGTACACCACTCTTGGTGGATTCCTTGCCGCAAGCATGACGGATCTGATTCAGAGTATCATCATGACAATTGCACTCTTTATCGTTGTAATTTTCGGTATCCACACTGCCGGAGGATTTGATGCCGTTATTGCGAACGCAAAATCCATGAACGGATATTTAAGTCTTTTTTCTTCCTATGACCCTGCAGCCGGCGCATCCGTTCCATACAAAAGTCTTACCATTGCATCAACACTTGCATGGGGACTCGGATATTTTGGCATGCCGCATATCCTGCTTCGTTTTATGGGAATCGAGGATGAGAACAAATTAAAAACCTCCAGAAGGATTGCATCCGTATGGGTTGTTATTTCCATGTTTGTTGCCATTTTTATCGGTATTATCGGTTCTGCAATGACCAAAGCCGGTGCCCTTGCGTTATTTGAGAATTCGGCTCAGTCTGAGACACTGATTGTCAGAACAGCTGTCCTTTTAAGTAATCACGGTGTTTTATCCGTTATCATGGCTGGACTTATTCTTGCCGGAATCCTTGCAAGTACCATGTCAACTTCGGATTCACAGCTTTTGGCTGCATCCTCATGTGTTTCACAAAACCTGTTCTGTGATTGCATGGGATTAAAGCTTTCCAAAAAATCTTCCATGCTTATGGCAAGACTTACAGTTGTTGTGATCGCCATTATCGGTGTTTTCCTTGCCAGGAACCCAAACAGTTCTGTATTCCGCATCGTATCTTTCGCCTGGGCAGGATTTGGTGCGACTTTCGGTGCTGTCATGCTGTTTTCATTATTCTGGAAACGTACCAATCGAAATGGTGCACTTGCCGGAATGATTGTCGGTGGCGTTATGGTATTTATATGGAAATATCTGATTGCCCCACTTGGAGGCCTGTTTGGAATTTATGAACTGCTTCCGGCATTTTTATGTTCTGCAGCTGCGATCGTTGTTGTCAGTCTTTTGACTGCACCACCTTCACAGGAGATCGTTGATGAGTTTGAGAGTGTATAACAGATTTTAAAAAAGATTTATTTTATTTCGATCGAATACATCTAAAAAACGGGGATTACATACTATAATAACATGTAATCCCTGTTTTTTTCATGATAAAACACTAAGATTTACGCTTTAACCTCTGTTTTTCCCCTGTTTCCAGCATAAATTCATAAACAGGGCCTTACAATCTTCAGCTTCCTCCGGGTTTACCGCATACATTCCCATCACAACACCGGTAAAACCCCCTGCAACTTCAGAAGATAAGTATTTTGTACGTGTGCTTCCAAGCAGAATTTCTTTTCCGTCCAACACTCCATAAAAATGATACTGCGCCGGATCGGATACCACTTTTAAGGTAACCTCTGCATCATCCGGCAGTTCTATTTCTTTTACCACCATAATCGCATCCCCGATGCGCAGACGTAAGATCAATGTGCGCTTCTTCTCATCACATAAAACAGCCAGATCATAATGATGTTCCTCGGACAGATAAAATGTGATACCCGCTTCCGGCGAATTCCCGGAAAGTCCGACGGTAAGTTCTGTGTCAAACTCCGACTGGCGGACGCCTAAAAATGTTGGTGTTTCTGCATCATTTAAGGTAAAACGATTGCCCAAAAGTGTCACACTGTTTTTGGCAAATGCATAACATTCCTTGTGGTACTCACGCAGATGGCAAAAACGCTGCGGCTCATTTTTTAATGTCTCAAAAGAAACATCATAACGTCCGTTTATTTCTTGTGCCGTGGCATTTAACGGCATATCCATCACAGATTCCACGGTTCCATTTACACCTGCAGTGAACCATCCATCGTTATCCCAGGTAACCGGAACTAAAAATACCTCACGTCCTAAATGATGGAACGGCATCCAGTCGCTCTGGATCCGGAATCCCAGACATACCATAAAGGTTTCCCCATAAGGTGTGGTGATAAGATCACCATGACCGATCCCCTGTATATGATTTTCATTGCCGCCTAAATTTCGGTTTGTAAGTACCGGATTCTCCGCATACGCCTCAAATGGTCCGTAAGGATCTTTCGATCTTGCATAAGTCACCATATGTCCGTATTCCGTACCACCTTCTGCAACCATCAGATAATACCAATCACCGAAATGATACATGTGCGGGGATTCGATGTATCGTCCGCCGCTGCCCTTCCAGATCGGTCTGCTTTCCGTCAATCGTTTTCCGGTTGCGATATCGATCTCACACTGGAAAATACAGCCTCTTCCATCTGATTCGTCAGTTCCATTGCTGATAAAATAAACTTTATCTCCCTCAAAATATAAAGATGGATCAATGCCTCCCTGATCCACAAAAACAGGGTCTGACCATTCTCCATAGATATCGTCCGTATAGACATAAAAATTTTTCTGATAGGTATTGTTGTTGGTAACCATATAGAACCGTCCGTTATGGAAGCGGATCGTCGGTGCAAATACTCCGCCTGATCCAGGAACCTGATACAGATTCACCTGGCTTTTCCTTGTAAGACAATGTCCGATCGGTTTCCAGTTCAGCAGATCTTCGCTTTCAAATAATGGAACCCCCGGGAAATATTCAAATGAACTGCAGGCAAGATAATATTTGCCGTTTGCACTGCAGATACTTGGATCCGGATAAAAACCGCGGACAACTGGATTTTGTACTCTCATGTCGCTCTTCTCCTTCTGCAGCATTCCTCAACAGACTGTTTGATTCAAATTTCTGTCTGCCGAACTGCATTATTTATGATACGGTTCGCCATTCATAATCCGGTAACTGCGGTAAACCTGTTCTAACAGGATCACACGCATGAGCTGATGCGGAAATGTCATTTTCGAAAAACTGAGTTTACAGTCAGCACGTTTTAACAGGTTTTCCGACATTCCCAGTGATCCGCCGATCAGAAACATGATCTGACTGATTCCGGAAGTCCCAAGATTTTCAATCTTTTTTGATAACTCCACCGAATCAAATTCCCTGCCGTCGATTGCAAGGGCAAATACATATGCGCCCTCTTTTGCCTCCTTATCCAGACGCATCAGAATGCGCTCGGCTTCTTTTTCCCTGATCTGATTTTCTACGGTATCACTTGCATTTTCGGGCGTCTTTTCGTCGGCAACCTCTATAATATCTAATTTACAGTAACGGCTTAAACGTTTGCTGTACTCTGCGATCGCATCCCTGTAAAACTTTTCTTTGATCTTCCCGACACATAAAATTGTAATTTTCATAGTTCCTCACATTTTAAATAAAAATTATATTGTTTCCGGAATTATGCAGCGAACTGTTAATAGTCATTCTAGCAAATCCGCTTGCATGCATCTACATTATAATTTATACTAAAATTACTTGAAAAACAATAGATGTTCATACATCTGGAAATGAGGAAAACCATGTCACAGGAACCATTTGATTTTAGCAGTACAGCCGAGAGCGATTTCGCACCGTCTCACGCGTATGTATCGAAGAAAACAAAAAAAGAAGACGTCACATCTACCGCCTACACATTCACCATCGTAAGCGTTGCCGGTTTTATTCTTCTGATCTTGTTTGGACTGGATCTGCTTCCTTTTCACAGTGCTTCATACACGAAAACACTGATTCTTATCGTCATGGGAGTTATGTTTGCCATCTTCTTTTTCATCGGCATAAAATCCTTTATGGAATTAAAAACGCTTTCAAATGCAGCTGATCGTGAAGAAAAGCAGTTTGAAGAGATCTGCCACTGGTTTTTAGATACCTACACAGCAGAAACAATCAATGCTGATGCCGGCATTTCAGACGATTCTGACGAGCAGAATTATTTTCTGCGCTATGAGGTCATGCGCAGTCTGCTCCTTGAAAAATATCCGAAGACAGATGCCTCCCTCTTAGATCACATTATCGAAACGATTTATGATAAAATATTTTTGGCTTAATACTTTTTTCTGTCAGATATATGTGATATAATAGGTAAAATATTTGAATTTATGAGGTGGCTATTGTGAAAATACTTGAAGAGAAGATTCTTTCGGAAGGAATTGCAGTCAATGAAGATATTTTAAAGGTAGACAGTTTTGTAAACCATCAGGTTGATCCTGTTTTAATGCATCAGATCGGTGAAGCATTTGCCGCACACTATAAAGATTGTGGAGTAACGAAGGTCGTAACGATCGAGAGTTCCGGTATCGCTCCTGCTCTTATGACAGCGTTAGCGCTGAATGTTCCAATGATTATTTTAAAGAAACAGCCTTCAAAGGTGTTAAATGATAATCTGTACCAGACAGTAGTCACTTCTTTTACCAAAGGGACAAGCTATGAGCTGACATTATCCCAGCAGTTTATCAATGAAAATGACCATGTATTGATCGTGGATGATTTTCTTGCAAACGGCGAAGCTGCAACAGGAGCAATCCGCCTGTTGCGCAAAGCACATGCAACGATCGCCGGAGTCGGTATCCTGATTGAAAAATCATTCCAGCCGGGACGCGGAAAATTAATCGAACAGGGCATTGATGTATACTCTCTCGCCCGCATCAGTAAACTTGGAAAAGATCTGATTGAATTTATTCCGGAAGAAGAATAAATATATGCCTTTGGTGTACATTAAAAGCATGAAAAAAGTCAGTCACATGTTTGTGGCTGACTTTTTTCATGCAATGTTTTCTTAGCTGTTTCCTTACGGATGATATCCAAAATTGACACGGTAGATATCACTGACTAACCCTGTTTTGTTATTTACTGCCATGACAGACAATACATAGTCACCTTCCGGAACAACCAGCGGCTCTGTATAAATCGCTGATTCTGTCGTTGGATCGGTAGAATCCCAGGTGTAATAAATCATACAATCTTTCTGCTGTGCAATGGTCACTGTGGTTTCCTCAGAGAAAAGGCCTCCGTCCGGTGACACAGATGGCAGATCCGGTTTTTTAAACTGAATCTGATATTCCTCTGATACAACGTCACTGTAGATTCCTTTTTCATTACAGCACACTGCATTGATCTCAAAATTTCCCGTCCGGTTTAAAGAAATTCCCCACTGTGGATATGGGATACCATTTTCCTTATCCGGGACAGTACCATCCATCGTATAATAAATATCATTTCCTGCGATCGAATAGATCACAATTGTAACATAGTCATCGTATTGCCCGCCAAGCGGAGAAATAATTGGTTCACCAACTTCATACGCATCAAATAAGGCAAGCACTTCTTCATCCGTAACGTCTTCTTTTAAAGAAAGAATACTTTCATAATCTCCTCTTTCATCATAAATGGAAATCAGATGCTGATATGCCTCCTTATTATTTTTGTCAAGCTGAAGGATTTCCATATATAAAACAAGTGCTGAATCATATTCTTTCTGGCTGGTATAGATCTCTGCCATTGCCTCACGCACTTTGATATCATCCGGCTGCAATGCCAGTGCCGTCTTATAATATCGCAGTGCATTTTCATAATTACGATCCACCAGCTCTTTTTCTGCCATTTCAATCTGATAATCATAGGAATTTGCATTCTTATTATCGATATAAAGTTTTACAGCAATGCCAACAGCCGCACCGGTTATGATAAGACAGCAGCAGACAATAAGTGCCAAATGACTTTTTTTCTTCTTTTTTGTTTTTTTTGGCTCCGGTTCCTTCTCCTGCGGATTTTTTTCACCTTCTCCGTCTTTTAGAAGTGAACGCAGATAATCATCCTCAAGTACGTTGTAATCCGAAACTATCTGTGCTTCGTGGCCACAGACAGAACAGTAAAGGCAGCCTTTTTTTAACTCTGCCCCACACTTCGCACATTTCATGGGATATCCTCGCTTTCGACTTATTAGAATAATCCGGTAATCACACCGTTATCGTCAACATCAATTCCATATGCAGCAGGGTTTTTCGGAAGTCCCGGCATTGTCATGATTGCACCGGTAATGGCAACAACAAATCCGGCTCCGGCTGAAACATAAACTTCTCTCACATTAATGGTAAATCCACTCGGACGGCCAAGTTTTGTCTGGTCGTCAGACAGGGAATACTGTGTTTTCGCCATACATACCGGGAAATCTGACATTCCCATGTCTGCGATACGTTTTAATTCCTTTGCTGCGGCAGATGCATATGTCACACCGTCAGCCCCATAGATTTCTTTTGCAATCGTCTCGATTTTTTCCTCCAGTGACAGATCATCTGCATATAATGGCTTAAAGTGACTCTCTTTTGTTTCTAAAGTCTTTAATACTTTTTCGGCAAGTTCCACTCCACCTTTTCCACCGTTCTCCCACACTTTCGCAAGTGCAAATTCACAGTCTCTCTCACGGCAGAACTGTTCGATATAATCGGTTTCTGCCTTGGTATCGGTTACAAATGAATTTAATGTTACAACAACCGGAACACCATATTTCTGCAGGTTTTCAATATGCTTTTCAAGGTTTACGATACCTTTCTTTAAAGCCTCTAAATTTTCCTCTCCAAGATCGGCTTTTGCAACACCACCATTATATTTTAATGCACGGACAGTTGCAACTAAAACAACGGCATCCGGGTGAAGTCCTGCCATACGGGATTTGATATCGAAAAACTTCTCAGCACCTAAGTCGGCGCCAAAACCAGCCTCTGTGATCACATAATCAGCAAGTTTTAAGGCTGTCTTTGTAGCACGGACACTGTTGCAGCCATGTGCAATATTTGCAAATGGTCCGCCGTGAACGATTGCCGGTGTATGTTCTAAAGTCTGAATGAGATTTGGTTTCAAAGCATCTTTTAACAATGCAGCCATCGCACCGGTTGCTTTGATATCATCAGCGGTAACAGGCTTTCCATCATAAGTATATGCAACAATGATCTTTCCAAGTCTGCGTTTTAAATCATGCATATCGTCTGCAAGACATAAAACAGCCATGATCTCTGATGCAACAGTAATTACAAAATGATCTTCCCTGACCATTCCATCCATTTTTCTGCCAAGTCCAACCACAATATTTCGGAGGACACGGTCATTCATATCCAGACAACGTTTCCAGACAACCTGTCTTGGATCAATGCCAAGTTCATTTCCCTGCTGGATGTGATTATCAAGTAAAGCGGCAAGTAAATTGTTTGCAGAAGTAATTGCGTGGAAATCTCCGGTAAAATGAAGGTTTAAATCCTCCATCGGAACAACCTGTGCATAACCGCCTCCTGCAGCGCCGCCTTTAATTCCAAAACACGGTCCAAGGGACGGCTCACGAAGTGCAATTACTGCTTTTTTCCCAAGCTGTCCAAATGCCTCACCAAGTCCGACACTGATCGTGGTCTTTCCCTCTCCTGCCGGAGTCGGATTGATTGCCGTTACAAGGATTAACTTTCCGTCCGGCTCATCTTTTACACGCTCAATCAGTTCATCTGAGAGTTTTGCCTTATATTTACCGTAAAGCTCTAATTCATCCTCTGCAATGCCAAGTTTTTCCGCAACCTCACGGATGTGCAGCATTTTTGCTTCCTGTGCGATCTCAATGTCTGTTTTCATAATGATCCTCCTCGTGTCTTATAAATACTCTTCTTCATATTGTTCAAACTGCTCCTGCGTCATTAAAACGCGGCGCGGTTTTGTACCTTCTTCCGGGCCGACAATGCCGGCCTCCTCGAGCTGATCCATAATTCTTGCTGCCCGGTTAAATCCAACTTTAAAATAACGCTGCAGCATTCCGATCGAGCCTTTTTCTTTGTCGATCAAAAGCTTTGCGGCATCTGCAAAATATGCATCCCTTCCATCTCCGGTTCCTGAATTTGAATCAATGCTTACTGTCGTATTTTCTGACTCTGCGTTGTTCATATGTTCTTCCACTGCCGCATTGTAGGAAACCTGTCCATTTTCTTCTTTGATGTAATTGACAACATCCGATACTTCCTTATCTGAAACAAACGCACCCTGTACACGCACCGGTTTTGGAATTCCCTGCGGATAGAAAAGCATATCTCCCTTTCCAAGCAGTTTTTCCGCACCGTTCATATCAAGAATCGTTCGCGAATCAATACCGGATGTTACCGCGAATGCAATACGGCTCGGCATATTTGCCTTGATCAGTCCCGTGATGACATTCACTGACGGACGCTGGGTCGCAAGGATCAGATGAAGCCCCGCCGCACGTGCCAACTGTGCAAGACGACAGATCGCCCCCTCCACTTCTCCGGGAGCTACCATCATCAGATCTGCAAGCTCATCAATGATGATAATGATCTGTGGAAGTTTTTTCTTTGCATCTTCTCCGGTCTCACCTCTCAGGACTTTTTCATTGAATCCTTTCAGGTCCCTTACATTGTACTCAGCGAAAAGCTTATAACGCTTTTCCATCTCGGCAACTGCCCAGTTCAAAGCCCCGGCAGCCTTTTTCGGATCAGTTACAACCGGAATCATCAGATGCGGGATTCCGTTATATACACTCAGTTCTACAACTTTCGGATCTACCAGGATCAGCTTCACATCTTCCGGATCTGCTTTGTAGATAATGCTCATGATCAGGGTATTGATGCAGACAGATTTACCTGAACCTGTCGCTCCTGCGACAAGGAGATGCGGCATTTTTGCAATATCTGCCACAACAACTTTTCCTGCAATATCTTTTCCAACTGCAAAGGAGATCGGTGATCTGCTGTTCTTGAACTCATCGGACTCCAACAGATCTCTCAGCATAACGGCTGTATTTTCACTGTTCGGGACTTCAATCCCGACAGCAGCTTTTCCCGGTATAGGAGCTTCGATCCTCAGATCAGCAACAGCAAGATTCAGCTTGATATCATCTGCCAGCCCGACAATCTTGCTGACTTTTACTCCCTGTTCCGGCTGCAGCTCATACCGGGTCACAGACGGACCACAGCTTGCATTGGTGACATGAACCCCTACTCCAAAGTTCTGAAGTGTCTGCTCCAGCTTTAATGCTGTGGCACGCAGATGTGCATCGGAATCTCCACCGCCCTTTTTCCCTTTTACCAGAAGATTCATCGGTGGAATGCGGTAAATCTTCTGCGGCTGCTCTTCCATTGCTCTGACAGACTGCTCTACACTGGCTGTCTCGGCTGCAACTGCCTGTGCATTTTCTTTCGTATTTTTCCTGTTCCGTCTGGCCGGCATCTCCTGCGGATCAGATGGCATCTGCATTGCATCAGGTACTCCTTCTTCAGCAGATCTTTCTGTTCCGGTCATCTCTGTCTCTTCTGCTGTAAGCGGTTCTGCACGGTTAATAACAAACCGCCCCGGATCCGATTCTTCGCTATCTCCTCCGTCAGGGACTGCCCCTTCCGGGGTCAGTTCCTGGATCTCAGGAGATTTTCTCCACCTTCTGCTTTTTCTCTCCCGCGGTACTTCCTCTTCTCCTTCCCCATGTAAAAGAGTCGTTGCAAAAGAAACTCCTCTTGCCTTTTTCTCTTTTCCACCAGGAGCTCCTGCTCCGCTCTCTTCTGTCTCCTGAGCTGTCTGCCGCTCTCTTTCTTTCCTTTCCCGCTCTTTCGTACGGATCACTGCGGTTTCCTGTCTCTTTCTTTTTGCCTCTTCATACGCGACTTTGCTTTTCCGTCCGATGGGAGACAGAAGAGAACGCTCTGTGATCAGGATAATACTGATGATTCCCAATACAACCAGGATCACACCGGCACCGATCTTTCCAAAAAGCGGACAAAATAACCGAATCAGACAGCCTCCTGCGAAGCCTCCTGCATTCTTATGCTCACTGGATGTGACATAATAAGAAAATAATGTTGCATTCTTATCGTATGGATGGAACAAAAGCTCAATCATTCCGCACAGGATCAGAAATAATGCAGCAACTGCTCCTAATTTTATGTAAGCATGGGAATTTCCCTTATTGGAAATTCCAAATGCAACTGCTCCAAATAAGATAAACGGCAGAAAATATGCCATAAATCCGAAAATGCCAAAAAATACCGATGACACCGTCTTGCCTACAATTCCACCCAGTCCAAAATTACTGAGGACAAGAAGGATACACACTGCAAGCAGTCCCAGAATGATGATCTCCCCTCTGATCTCATCCCGGTTCTGACTTTGTCCGGATTTCTGCTGCGTCTTCTTTGCCGTACTTTTTGTATTCTTCTTTCCTTTTGTTGACTTCGCAGCCATATAATTCCCCCTTATTTTCACATACTTATTTTAGTATACCATCAATTTTTTTTAGTGTCATCAAAAAAATGATCCGGTTTTTCCTGCTTCTTTTTTCTTCTCTCCTCATCGATCAGTTCATGAAGTTTCTGAAACGCTTCATGAATCCCTCCCACTTCATCGATCATTCCCTCTCTGACAGCCTCCTCTCCCTCCAGCATTGTCCCCACATCTTTCACGAGCTGCGTTGAATCCAGCATCAGCTCCACGATCCGTTCCTGGGAGATATGAGAATGGGTCGCAATGAAGCGGGTAATGCGGTCCTGGGTACGCTCCATATTTCGATAACTCTGGATCACTCCGATGAACATTCCAGACGAACGCACCGGATGAATAATCATCGTGCCTGACGGGACAATAAAAGAATAGTCTGCAGATACAGCCAACGGTCCTCCGATAGAATGACTTCCTCCAAGGACCAGTGATACGGTCGGTTTTCCAAGGGATGCAATCATTTCTGCAATTCCAAGTCCGGCTTCTACATCCCCGCCCATTGTGTTTAAAAGGATCAGTACTCCTTCGATCTCATCATTTTCTTCTGCCTCCGCAAGCCGCGGGAGCAAATGTTCATACTTTGTAGCCTTTGTATTTCCAGATACATTCTCATGTCCTTCAATCTCACCGATGATCGTCAGAAGCTGAATCCCATACGGGTTTCCCTTTTTTCCCAGTTCCATCGTCCCCATTTCGCGGATCTCTTCATTTTCCTTATTTCTCTGCTCCTGTTTTGTATCCATTTTTTCTGTTCCCATAGATTCCACCTCCTGCAAGTTCTGAACCATAGTATGAACAGATTTATAATAAATATGTAGGAATACATACAACAGTCCGGGGCGGAACATACGATCTGTATAGACACTCTGCCACTGTCA